>Ga0265293_10000119_pt1 | contig 183136 bp, 172 predicted proteins | sample Munlanlewell138R_FD_192505 | JGI IMG/M metagenome (GOLD analysis project Ga0265293, IMG submission 192505) | Leachate microbial communities from a municipal landfill in Southern Ontario, Canada - Leachate well 138R | ecosystem: Engineered > Solid waste > Landfill > Unclassified | place... | reverse complement strand
CGCCTATATTATTGATAGAGTTTGCTGCATCTAGACTGGTTATGTATCCGTCTATCAAGCCCATGTTTGTTATAGAATCGGTTGCATTTAAAATAGTTGTATACGATGATGAGATCTCGCTATTGTTCGAAAGCTCTCCTGCGATATCCAAGGAGACATTAAACCCTTTTATTTTCATAGTATTGGTATAGCTGCTTGAAAGATCTATATCTATATCGCCGTTTGATAAAATCTCTCCATCTCCTACCATAGATGAGCTGTTTATGACAGTTTTAGAGTTTGACTGCACTTTAGCATTTATGTTTGTTATATTTTGGGCTGTTATGTTTATATTGTTTGCGCTTAGTTGTCCATTATCATTATTTATAGTTTGACCGCTTGCGTTTAGATTTTCTACATCGATAACCGCGCTGTTCGTGAGAATATTTGCGGTATTGAGCGTGGTTGCGCCGTTTGCTACTATTTTACCGCCCTGGTCATTTGTGATCGTATCTGCTATATTTATACTGCCCGAGGCAAGTGTGGCAAGAGACGGCAAAGTGCCTGTGCTCGCGTCGGCTCCTGCATTCCCCGTGCTATTTGAGCTTCCGTCCAAGCTGCCATCATTTGCGACGCTATTTGCATCACCGCTAATACCACTTATAGGCTCATAGCCCACGAGCGAATCGTTTGCGTTATTTAGGTTGGCAGTTGTTATTGTTAGGCCTTGTAAGCCTGTTTGGGTTATAGATCCGTTTGTATTATTGAGAGTATTTGCCGCTATTTCCAATCTCCCGGCTGTTATTTCTCCTGAAGTATTATCAAGTTGTGATGTTGTTATCGTGCCTTCGGCCAAAGAGCTTATAGTGCCTGTGTTTGTTATACCCTCTTGTGCTTTAATAGCACTACTGCCTTGTGACGTTATGGAGCCTGAATTATTTAGTGATGTTGAACTTATATTTGATATAGTAGAGCTTGCCATTGTGCCGCTGTTTGTCAGCATGCCGTTTGCATCAATGCTCACGCTGCTCGCACTTACAACCCCGGCATTATTTACCCCTACTCCGCTCTGTGTGCCTATGAGTGTGATCTTGTTTGCATACATGCCTCCAAGAGCACTGCTGTCAATAGCAAAAAGAGGTGCCGGGGTACTTGTCGTATTTGCTGCTATGTTAGTACCGTCACGCGAAACAGTATTTGTTCCCGTGATGACTTTAAGCTCATTTGCCCACACGCTGGCGTTTACTACTGCCGCACGGGCAAGTATATTGATGTAGTCAGAGCCTAATGCATTTAATCCTGCCCCTTGTATACTAACTGTTCCATTATTGACATTAAATCCATCTAGATTTCCGTTATTAAAAAGCAGCTTGCCGGTAGTTAGAGTAGTACCGCCTGCATTGATGATATTTGCACCATTTACACTGATGCCGCTTGGATTTGCAACGATAAAGTCTGCTTTGCTTCCTGCAATTTCTATATTGCCTGTCAGGTTGCTCGGATTGGATGAGTTTACCTGGTTTACTATGGCTTTAGCACTTCCTGTAGCAAGCCATGGGTTCCCTTGTACCCAACCGGCTGTGAGAGTATTTGTATTTGTTCTTGAATTGTTTATGACCGTGCCGTTATTCTTGGTATCAAACTGAGTATATTGGTTCATAGAAATACCGGCTGCTGTCGGTGTTTGGATATTTACCTGCGTTGCTCCGCTTGCAGTATAAAGAATGGTAGGCTGTTGTGATTTTGCTGCATTAGGGTCTGCAATGATATTAGCATGAAGTGAATTAACAAATAATAATGATGTGACGCCAACACCAAAAACTCGCTTCAGTGGAGTAAATAAATCCGTGACTATCTCATTAAGTGCTGAACGGTTATCTGTTGCTTTAGACAAAGATGAAGCATTTTCGCTTACAACCACTGTTGTGTTTGCAAAGCCTTTCATCTTTTTATGGATCGTTTTAAATACGTGGTTCATACTACCTCTTACAGTGCATAATTCAGGCTAAAGCCGAGTGTTATATCTTTGGTCTCAAAATTATCCGGTTTGTATATAGGGGTTCCTGCAAATATATCGTAAGACAAATTGCCGCCAAATGCAAACTGCCCTCTCAGCCCGACAGCAGCACCGACAAGTGTCTGACCGACTAGCAATTTTGCACTTTGCCCATCAACATGTCCACCGTCAATTGCACCGTAAATCTGATGATTATTTGTATATGTATAGGCAAGTGTATTTCTCCAAATCGCTCCCCTGTCGGCCATAAGCGTATAATCTCCGTCGAATCCCCTGACGGTATATCTTCCTCCGATACTTAATCTGTCTTGAGGAACAAGAGGAGTTTTGTTATATTGTGCATGAATAGAACCCTCGTAAGTAAATGGAAGGGAATAAACCGGTGCAAACACAGACACATCTGCTGTTATTATCTTCATCCTGCTGGTACCTTCACCATATGCTTCTTCAGGAGCACGGAGCGAGCCTCTTGCACCGGTACCTTTTCTAAAGGATGATCCAAAATTCCACATAGCATTACCTGCTTGTTCTTGGTGAGAAAGTCCTATCTCGTATCCTGCAGTTTTTCTGCGTTGTCCCGTGACTTCTGCATCATCTATAAAGCTGTCAGAAGATCTCGCCCAGCCCTTTAGATATATAGAACTTTTCCCGGTGGAATTCCTCTGAAATAGATATGAGAGTGATATATCTCTGTTCTTACTGTGTCCGCTGTAATCATATACCTGATTTGCGCCCGCTGCTGCTTGATGGTAGTCATATTTGTTTTGATTAAAGCTAAATAGCCAATATCCATATGGGATGGAATAATGCATACTCCAGTTGTCTGAATTGCCAGTCATAGAATCAGTAGTACCGCTTGGGGTTAGTATGGTTACATTGTCATATCCTGCTACAGCACTGCCATAATTAAAGTAAAATATATCATTTAGTTTAAACGGATTATCGACTGATACCGTAACTCCGCCTTGGTATTTTCCCGTTGAGCTGCTGCCTGCATCATCAAGAGATAAATTTAGACGAAACGGCACTTCTCTTTGAGTCCATTTAATGACTATATCTGAAGCCCCTTGTACACTAGATGGAACTATCTGCATGTCTGCGGTGACAGTAGGTACTCGTTTGAAGTTTTCCAGGCCTTGTTCTATATCCCGCAGATTCAATACATCACCTTTCTTTACAGGCATGGCATTAAAACTATTTGCTCGCTCTACATTTGTATCTACAGTTGGAGTTTGTTCAAATTTGATCTCATTCACTTTCCCTGCAAGTACACTTAGTTCAAGTTTGCCGCTCTTTATATCCTGAGGATTAGCAACGACTCTAGTAGTGACATATCCATTGCGTATGATCTCATTGCCTGTGGCACTGATTATGGCATTGATACTATTTGCACCGATACATTGTCCGGATTTAAATCCGATACTTTTTAGTGCGGATGACAGGCTGGGTTTAAACATATGAGCATCTTCGCCTACAAGCTCTACGTTTTTTATATCAAAACAAGGAGTTTCGTTTTTATATAGAGTTAATTTTTTTGGAGTAGTGATGTTTGCTTCTTGGAGATTTACAGTAGGTGCTGCCGGTTGAGCTTTTTGAGTAGCTTTTTCTCTCTCTTTTGCTATCTGCAGTTGAATAGCTTCGATCTCTTGAGAAGATAAGCCAAATGCCTCAATATATCCTAATAGCAATAATGCCGACAACCAACCAAATCTCACAATAACCCTTCAATACCAAAACTAATAGTAACTTTAATAAAAATTATATATAAAATATGTTAAATAATTGTTAATTTATATGATTTAGTAATGATTTTTATTATTTAATGTATGAAGTGTGTAAATAAGTATAAGTAATATATTTTAAATTGAGTAAAATATTTTTGTAAAAAGTTTGAAATTCAAAAAATATATTAAGATTTTGTTTGATTGTTATATTTGTAGTGGCCGGGAGAGGGGGATTCGAACCCCCGGAAGTGTTACCTTCGCCGGTTTTCAAGACCGGTGTATTCAACCGCTCTACCATCTCCCGATAGAGCAAAATATGGAGGTGCCACCCGGATTTGAACCGGGGATAGCAGCTTTGCAGGCTGCGGCCTTACCGCTTGGCGATGGCACCACATATTTAGTGGTGCCCGGAACTGGACTTGAACCAGCACGGCTGCAATAGCCGGGGGATTTTAAGTCCCCTGTGTCTACCATTCCACCATCCGGGCAATGACAACATCCATATTTACAGATTTTATCAATATTAATTTTCATTTTATGGAGCGGGCGAAGGGATTCGAACCCTCGACCCTAACCTTGGCAAGGTTATGCTCTACCCCTGAGCTACGCCCGCATCACAACATAAATGGGACAGAATTATAACCAAAAAATATTTGAATGTAAAGAGTAAAAACAAAAATATCACAATTTTTTTGACAATAATTCCATAAGCTCGAATTATTGAGTCTAAAAATGATATAATCAAAATAAAAATAGAGGGATAAATAGTGAGAAGTGATGAGATAAAAACAGGTGCTATCCGTGCGCCGCACAGAAGTTTATTGCGAGCTACCGGTGTAAAAGAGGAAGATTTCAACAAACCTTTCATCGGTGTTGCAAACTCATTTATAGAAATAATACCGGGGCACTATTTTTTGGATAAAGTAAGTGATATCATAAAAGATGAGATCAGACAAGCTGGATGTGTACCTTTTGAATTTAATACTATAGGTGTAGATGACGGTATCGCAATGGGGCATGACGGTATGCTCTATTCTCTCCCGAGCCGTGAGATTATCGCGAACTCAATTGAGACCGTAATGAATGCACACAAACTTGATGCCATGATAGCTATACCAAACTGCGATAAAATTGTCCCTGGGATGATAATGGGGGCCTTGAGAGTAAATGTGCCGACCGTATTTGTAAGCGGCGGGCCTATGGCAAAAGGATACAAAAAAGACGGTACGCCAATCGACCTTGCTACTGCATTTGAAGCTGTCGGCAAGTTTGAAGCCGGAGAAATAGATGCGGATGAACTTAAAGATATTGAGTGCAACGCATGTCCAAGCGGCGGAAGTTGCAGCGGTATGTTTACAGCCAACTCCATGAACACCCTTATGGAAGCTATGGGCATTGCTCTTGTAGGCAACGGTACTATTTTGGCTCTGACTAAAGAGCGCGAAGAGTTGTACAGAAAAGCGGCTAGAAGAATTTGTGAAATCGCGCTCATGAACGAAAAAGATCAAGAGAAATATAAAATCCAAAATATCCTAAATGAAAAAGCCGTTCATAATGCTTTTGCCGTAGATATGGCAATGGGCGGAAGCAGCAATACTGTTCTTCATATGCTTGCTATTGCAAAAGAAGCAAATGTTGACTTTAAACTAGAAAATATTAATGCGATATCAAAAAAAGTAAGTCATATAGCAAAAATCAGCCCAAGCCTCTCGACTGTTCATATGCAAGACATAGATAAAGCCGGTGGAGTGAGTGCAGTTATGCACGAAATGAACAAAAGAGGCGATGATATATTGCACGATAACCTGACAATAACCGGTGAAAACATAAAAGATAGAATCAAAAACAGTGCAATATTGGATACAAACATAATCCACACTATTGAAAATCCTTATAGTCAAGTCGGCGGGTTAGCGATACTTTATGGAAACCTTGCCGAGCAAGGTGCAGTTATAAAAACTGCCGGAATCACAGGAAGCCGAGTATTTACAGGAACTGCAGTATGTTTCAACTCACAAGAAGATGCTATCAAAGGTATTATTGGCGGCAAAGTAAAAGCCGGAAATGTAGTTGTCATCAGATATGAAGGTCCAAAAGGCGGACCTGGCATGCAAGAGATGCTAGCTCCTACAAGTCTTATCATGGGTATGGGGCTCGGTGATAAAGTAGCACTCATAACAGATGGCAGATTCAGCGGAGCTACCAGAGGAGCTAGTATCGGGCACGTATCGCCAGAAGCCGCAGAAGGCGGACTTATTGGTCTACTAAAAGATGGGGATGAGATATTTATCGATGTTGATAATTATATATTGGAAGCAAAACTGAGTTTTGAAGAAATTGCAGAAAGAAGAGATAATTTCGTACCATTTGTAAAACCTCTAACAAGCAGATGGCTCAAACAATATCGCGCACTTGTAACAAATGCAAGTAATGGTGCTGTGCTGGAAGCGGAATAATAAAATATTTCCGCATAGCCAAAAAAGATCTTTGATTGAAAAATAGAAATTCTTGAATGATTAAAAGATGTTTATAGCAATCACAATGAGAAGAAATCTCCTTTTTGTGAGCTATTAGATAGCAAAGTTTACCCTTTTAAAAAAGGAGTTATGAGTAGCGTCTAGCTCCCATAAATCTCGCGCTATAAAACGGATGTTTAAGGCTTGTGATAACAACTTTATGTTTTGCAGAACTTGCGTGAATAAATTTATTATCACCTATATAGATACCTACGTGATTAACAACCTTATTTTTGCGTTTTGATGTATCAAAAAAGATCAAATCTCCTTTTTGAAGTTCTGCTCTGGCAATCTTAGCACCTTTTTGGAATTGCTCGATTGCTCTTCTAGGTATATTTACACCTTCTAATTTTAAAAGATATGAAGTAAAACCTGAACAGTCAAATGTATTTGGCCCCGTAGCCCCCCATACATATCTATGTCCTAGCTTTTTTTGCGCATTAAACGGAAGTGCAGCTGATTTCAAACTTTCAGATACGAAACTGTCACTTTTTTTTGAAGCTGTACTTACATTCAATGTTGAATTGCTAGCCAAGCTCTGTCCAGAATTACGACTTTCAGGTATAGTGATTGTTCTACCAATATCAAGCTTTCCCCATAAAGAGATATTGTTAGCTTTTCTAAGGTCGGAAGTCTTTACATGATACTTTTGTGCAATAGCGGTGAGAGTATCACCCCTTTTTATCTTGTAAGATTCTGCATTAGCAAAAACGGTAGACGTGAACATCAATGATGCGGTAAATAATATAGTTTTTTTCATTCAAATCCCCTTTGTAAATTTTTGTGATTTTAAAATTGTAGCTGATTAAAATTAATAGATTGTTAACAAAGTTATAAGAAATGTGAATTAAAATAGGAGAAAAATAGTGGCATTAAGCCACTATTTAGGTTTATTTTGCGAGTGCTTCTTTTGAAGTTTTTGCTACTGCAGCAAAGCTTTCAGGGGCATTCATGGCCATATCGGCCAAGATTTTTCTATCTAGTTCGATATTGGCAAGCTTTAAGCCATGCATGAATCTTGAATAACTCATATCATTTAGTCTAGCAGCTGCGTTGATACGAACGATCCAAAGTCTTCTAAAGTCTCTTTTTTTGCGTCTTCTATCACGGTAAGCATAAACTAATGATCTTTCAAGTTGCTCTTTTGCTTTTCTAAAATGTTTTCTTCTGCCGCTATAAAAGCCTCTAGCTTGTTTTAATAGTTTTTTATGTCTTCTGCGTCTTACTACGCCTGTTTTTACTCTCATGGTGTTCCTTTACCTTGTGTTTTGAGGTGTCAAGCTATCAATTTTGCTTGAACTTGCCCCATATGTGATGGGGGACATTTGGCGATTTCTCGCGAGCTGGATATGAGCGTAATTACGCGATCATCTCTTTGATTTTTTTAGCATCACTAGCATTAACATACTTAGGGCTATTCATTTGTCTGTGGTGTTTGCCATCGACTTTAGTCAAAATGTGGCTTCTAAACGCTGTTCCACGTTTAATAGCACCACTTTTTTTGACTTTAAAGCGTTTGACAGCGCCTTTGACACTTTTCATTTTAGGCATATGTCTTCCTTTTAAATTTTTCTCATAGAAAATGGGACATGATTATACCATATAAGATTGAAAATTAGATAAACTTAGCAGCAAAATAAAATAATATGTGAATATTTGTAAACTCCGCGTTATAGCGCGGAGCAATGAAGAGAAAATTTGAGGCTTTTATTTTTTATTCGGGACGACATACATACTCATATATCTTCCCTCTTGTTGGATATCTTTTTCTATAGTTGCCACATCTTCTAACATTGGCCATACTTTTTTAAGCACATCGGCACCCCACTCCGGGTTTGCCATTTCACGGCCTCTTAGAAATACTCTTAGCTTGACATGCTTGCCTTTCTCTAAGAACTCTCTAGCATGCTTTACTTTATAATTGACATCATTTTCTGCGATTTTGCATGAAAACTTAATCTCTTTGATCTCAATTATTTTTTGATTTTTCTTGGCTTCTTTTTTGCGCTTTTCTACTTCATAGCGATGCTTTCCATAGTCCATTATCTTGGCTACCGGCGGTTTTGCATCCGGAGAGATAAGCACCAAATCCAAGCCTTTAGTCTCAGCTATTTTGAGCGCCGCGTCCCTAGCGATGATACCAAACTGTTCACCATCCTCGCTGATAACCCTTAACTCTTTTGCTGTAATCTCATCATTGATGAGCGTTTCGTCTTTCTTGCCTTTAGTTTTTGTATTAAACTGCTTGCTCAAATCTTTCCTTCTTGAAGTTGTTTGCTTAATTGTATCATAAATTCCTCTTGAGTTAGATTATATTGTTCTTTTGCTCTTCTATCTCTAATAGCAACGCTTCTATTTGCTACCTCTTCATCTCCAATGATAACCACATATGGCACTCTTTGTTTTTCAGCATTTCTGATTCTTTTGTTCAAACTATCGTTTTTATCATATATCTCACTATCTATATCTATGCTCATCATGGCTTTTTGCAACTCTTTTGCATACTCTACGTGAGGTTCGCTTATCGGTACAAAAATCACTTGTGTAGGAGCGATAAATAATGGAAACTCTCCGGCAAAATGTTCTGTAAGAATAGCTATGAATCTCTCAAATGATCCTAAAATCGCACGGTGTATCATAACAGGTTGTTTGCGCGTATTATCTTCAGCTACATACTCTACGCCAAATCTTTCCGGTAAGTTAAAATCTACTTGGATAGTACCGCATTGCCATTTTCTACCCAGCGCATCAGTGATCTTGACGTCAATTTTCGGGCCGTAAAACGCTCCGCCGCCTTCGTCTATGCCGTAAGGAAGATTATTTTCGCCCATTGCGTCTTTGAGTGCCCCAGTCGCAATCTCCCAAACTGCATCATCTCCTATGGCTTTTTCCGGTTTGGTAGATATCTCCATAGTATAGTCAAAACCGAATTTTCTCATAACGCTGTCTACAAACTCTACAACTTCAAGAACCACAGGTTTGATCTGTTCTGGAGTACAAAATATATGTGCATCATCTTGTGTAAATTCTCGTACACGAAGCAGTCCATGAAGTACACCTGATTTCTCATGCCGATGCACCACTCCATATTCATAGTATTTAAGCGGTAAATCACGATAACTTTTGCCTGATTGTTTAAATATCTGTATATGGCCTATACAGTTCATCGGCTTGATACCATACTCTTGCTCGTCTATTTCGGTTAGATACATATTTTCACCATAGCAGGCATAATGCCCGGATATTCTCCACATATCAGCTTTAAGAATTTCAGGTCCACGCACCGGTTCATAGCCTCTTTGGCGATGTGCTTTATGCAAAATGGCTTCAAGTTTTGCTCGAAGGCGTGCACCTTTTGGCAACCAAAACGGTAAACCCGCACCAGCTTCTTCATTGAACATAAATAATTCGAGCTCACTGCCTAGCTTGCGATGATCTCTTTTTTTAGCTTCTTCGATCATGTCGAGGTGGGCTTTGAGAGATTCTTTGTCTGCAAATGCTATGCCGTAAATTCTTGTCAGCATCTCTGCTTTCTCATCTCCGCCTAGATAAGCCCCTGCTACTCTAGTGAGTTTAAAATTATGCAAGAACCCTGTAGTAGGCACATGTGGTCCACGACATAAATCTTCAAAATTGCCTTGTTTGTAGATAGAAACTTCATCGTCTGTGATACGAGACAAAACAGCCTGCTTTAGATCATCATGAGCAAATTTACTCATCGCTTCATTTTTGCTGATCATGTATTTCTCAATAGGAGCTTTTTTCTTGATGAGTTCTTTCATCTTTTGCTCTATTGTTTTTAGGTCCTCTTCGCCTATTTTTTTATCTACTCTAAAATCATAGTAAAAACCTTCATCTACAACCGGTCCTACGAAAAACTGTGCGTTACCATAAAGCTCCAATATTGCCTGAGCCATTAAGTGTGCTGTAGAGTGACGGATGATCTCCAATGCCTCAGCAGAATTATCATAATGTATTTCTTTTAGCCCTGCGTTAGAAGTGATACTCTGCGTATCTAGCAATGTCCCATTGGCGTCTATATAACCAATAACTTTTTTGTCCATCTGAAACCTTATAAATGTTTTGAAAATGCCATTATTATATCGAAAAGTAGTAATAAGTGGATTAAATGAGAAATTATTGTAGATGGTGATCCCGATTGGACTCGAACCAACGACCCCTACCATGTCAAGGTAGTGCTCTACCAACTGAGCTACGCGATCACTAAAATTAGAATTGAAAGTATAGCAAAAATATATTAAAGTTTTTCATTTATATTTTTCAAAAACAACATTGTCATTCTGTACTTGAAGCGGAATGACAAATGTAAAAACTTTACGCTTCTATATAATCCAAATCCTCATGGAATGTCTCTCGAGTCAGATATAGCATCACAAATCCTAAAGCAAATACAACAGTACCCACAACTGCTCCGGCACCCAAGACTCCCAAGCTGCCTTTTAGCAACATAAAACTGGATGTCACAGGCACAACTGAGCCTCTTACAAAGTTTGGTACGGTTGTAGCTACCGTTGCACGGATATTGGTACCGAATTGCTCGGCTGCCATAGTGATAAACAATGCCCAATATCCACAGAAAAACCCAAGTAAAAATACTGCTACATAAAACTGTGTCACACTAGCCCCGTGCAAAGTATAGTAGTAAATTACTGTAAACGCAGAGATAATCAAGAATACAAAGTAGGCTTTTTTGCGGCTTTTAAGCTTTTGGGACAAAAACCCGCTGGCTAGATCCCCAACAGAAAGCCCGATATAACAATACATCAGAGCCTCCCCTGCACTCACCTTGCCGTCTATTGCCAGCTCAATGGCAAATTCCGGAGAAAACATAACTAATACGCCTACAACATACCAAAGAGGAACGCCTATAATGATAGCTTTGAGATATTTGGCAAATAAATCTTTACGACGAAATAATGAAAAAAAATCTCCCCTTTTAACATCATCGCTGACATGGTGCGTAAACATTTCTGACTCACGTACTTTAAACCTTAAGAACAATAATGCAAACCCTAGGACTCCGCCAAATATATAAGCATTTCTCCAGTCAAAATGAGTAGCTACGATATTGGCAGCTACTACTCCAAGTACGCCAAATGCAGCTATTGCCATAACGCCATATCCCCTAAGATGCTTAGGCAATATCTCGGCAACCAATGTAACCCCTGCTCCAAGCTCTCCGGCCAAACCAATACCGGCAATTAGACGAAGGAGGGCATATTGCTCCACGCTTGTAACAAATGCATTAAGAGTATTGGCAACAGAATAGAGTATGATAGAAGCAAAAAGCACCGACATTCGCCCCCGCTTGTCTCCTAAAATACCCCATAATATGCCACCAAGAAGCATGCCTATCATTTGCATATTAAGTATGATAGACCCCCAGTACATAACACCGTCTTTATCAAGTCCAAGTTCCGTAAGGCTCTGGACTCTGACAACGCCGAACAAAATAAGATCATAAATATCTACAAAATACCCCATAGCAATAACGATTACAGGGAGGGCAAGTACTTGACGCATAGTTGTTATCATCGAATAACCTCCTTGTCAAGCTCTCCGCTTTTGAATTTAGTCATATACTCTTTTAACATATTTTTTACATCTCCTGACATTATAAAAAGTCCAATTATATTAGGGATCGCTAGCGCCAAAAACAATACTGTACTAAAATCAACCATAGTGTTGGTATCAACAGCTGTTGCTATGATAATAAATGCCAAGAATATAAGCTTCCATATCAAAATACTTTTTATCCCAAACAGATAAACCCATGCTATTTCACCATAATATGACCACGCAATAAGAGTAGAAAACGCAAAGAAAAATATAGATAGAGATAAAATAGTCGGAAACCAACCAATTACGGTTCTAAAAGCTTCTGTTGTCAGCCCTGCTCCATTTTTGGCAGCTATTAGATCTCCAAAACCGGCAGCCGGGTCATATACACCGGTGATAATTATTACAAGTGCCGTCATAGTACAAACAATGACCGTATCAATAAATGGCTCATAAAGTGCCACCATGCCTTGACGAATAGGATATTTAACTTTTGCTACCGAGTGAGCAATAGGTGCTGAACCGATACCGGCTTCACTTGAAAAAACTGCTCTTTGAAACCCTTGTACTATGATACCTATAATTCCTCCTGCTGCTGCAGAGGAATTGAATGCTTCGGTAAAAATCAATTTAATGGCATGTGGTAAAAATTCGTAATTGGTTGTGATTATCCACAAGCATGCAGCAAGATAGACCACTATCATAAAAGGTACGATTTTTTCTGTAGTTTGTGCGATTCTCTTAACACCGCCTATAATGACAAGTCCGACCAAGCCGGCGACCAACAGACCAAATACTATAGGATATGTCTTGAAAAATTCAATTTCTCCGCTTGCTACACCAAGAGCTTGAGAAACTTGGAATGTATTGCCGCCCCCTATAGAACCGCCTAGAAGAAAGATAGCAAAAACAATAGCCAAAAACTTTCCAAGTCCAGGAAATCCGTTTTCCGTAAGGCCTTTTTTAAGATAACCCATACCTCCGCCGATTATCGTGCCGTTTGGCAAAAATTCTCTGTACTTTAAAGAAAGTGTAACCTCTGTAAATTTGAGTGTCATACCCAAAAAACCGGCCACTATCATCCAAAAGGTAGCGCCTGGTCCGCCAATGGAAACAGCTATAGCGACTCCGGCTATATTACCCAACCCTACAGTGGCGGAGAGTGCCGTTGTGAGTGCTTGTCTTGGTTCTATAATACCTACATCATCTTTGGTTTTATAGCGTCCCATAATAATTTGATATGAATGTCTCAACATTTTTAGATTTACAAAATTTAGCTTGATTGTCAGGTAAATGCCGCCAGCAATAAGCCATGCGACTACAAAAGGTACTTTGCCCTGACCGCCTAATCCAAATAATATATCAAAAAACAGCACAGACTCTAAAAAAGATGTGAGTGACTGAAAAAAAGCGTTCATGTTTTTACTCTTTATGATAAATTGTTGCTAAATTGTAGTGGAAAAATGCTAAATAGTACGAATATACTACAATAATAGAATTGATTTATTATACTTATAAATCGGACAATTTATTAATATAAATATATATTTATATATAATTTTTCAGTATAATAACCAATATTATTTACGAAAAGGGATGTTTATGCAGGCAAATATTGGAAAACTTATTTTGAGACTAATGATAGGCGGCATGATGTTTTTGCATGGAATAGCCAAGATGTCCCATGGTATAGATTTTATAAAAGGCATAATTGTCAGAAACGGCTTGCCGGAATTTTTGGCTTTTGGTGTATATATAGGGGAGGTTTTGGCTCCAATGTTGCTGATAATAGGATTTAAAAGCAGATTGGCTGCCGGAATTGTGGCTTTTAATATGGTAGTAGCAATATATTTGGTACACTTAAAAGATATGTTTATTTTGACAAACACAGGAGCATGGGCAGTAGAGACACAAATGTTTTATCTGTTTGGATCTATATGCATTGTTTTGCTAGGTTCAGGAAAATATGCTGCAAAACCGGACTAATCGTCTAAAATGAAATTGAAAATACTATTGGGAGTTATCATAATGTCAACACTTATCAATGAATATAAATGGCATCATGCTATAGAAAAATTGACACCCGAAGAGAAACATATACTAATTGACAAAGGCACTGAACGCCCCTTTAGCGGCGCATTAGTATATAATAAAGAAACAGGTATTTATAAATGCAAACTTTGCGGCTCGCCTCTGTTTACATCAAAATCAAAATTTGAATCCCATAGCGGATGGCCCAGCTTTGATGATGCAATAGATGGAGCAGTACATGAAATTCCGGACAATGATGGGAATCGTACAGAAATAGTATGCGCTAAATGCGGTGGACATCTAGGGCATGTATTTAGAGGAGAAGGGATGACCGCTAAAAATACAAGATATTGCGTCAACTCTCTTTCGCTCGAATTTGACAAACAAAATGCACATACTACAATTGAAAAAGAAGCTTATTTTGCAGGCGGATGCTTTTGGGGCGTTGAATATTATTTAGAAAAACTAGATGGTGTCAAAGATGTCATTTCAGGCTATATGGGAGGAGACAAAGAAAATCCTACATATATAGATGTATCCAGTGGCAATAGCGGGCACCTTGAAGTAGTAAAAGTTATATATGATCCATCTAAAATAAGCTACGAAACATTGTCAAAAGCATTTTTTGAGATACACGACCCTACTCAAGCCGACGGACAAGGGCCTGACATTGGAGAACAATATAAATCAGCCATATTTACAAGTGATGAAAAAGAAAAAGAGATTATAAATAATCTCATAAACATTTTAAAACAAAAAGGCTACAAAGTAGTTACAAAAATATACGATGCTAAATCTTTTTATGAAGCAGAAGATTATCATCAAAATTATTATACAAATCAGAAAAAAACACCATATTGTCATAGATATATAAAAAAATTTTAAAATATTTTATAAAAATATGTAATTTTCTTGCCAAATTTAATATTATTTTGGTATATTTATATCAAGAAAGATGATTTAGAGTGTCATCTTTGGTTAAGTGTTATTGTTCTGTCAATATGTTATACCTAAAGATTACTCCATTTTATATTTTCGACCACCATTAAAACGGTGTATTTCTACAAAAAAAGGCAAACAATGGCAGAAGTTCTAAACGGAACAGTTAAATGGTTCAATAGTGAAAAAGGTTTTGGTTTTATTCAACAAGATAATGGCGGTAAAGATGTATTTGTACATTTTCGTCAAATAAACAATACTGGTTATGGCCGTGTATCTCTTGAAGAAGGTCAAAAAGTATCTTATACTGTAGGTGAAGGCCAAAAAGGTCCACAAGCAGAAAACGTTACTGTTCTGTAACTCTACAAATCAGGCAGACTCTTCTGCCTGATATTCAATAATATTCTTACAAATTCGCTTTTAACGCAATCCACATTTCTGGTGCTATAAACAATTGGCAAACCTTTTGCTTTTGCTTCGGCACGATAATACTTCATAGCATTATGATTGAGAAAATTTGTCAACATCAATACAATCTCAATATTAGAAGGGATAGGTTTATCTTTTTTGCAGCCGTTTTTTTGGTTTCTAGCAGTCCAATGAACAATAGAATCAACACCAAGTTGATGCAAAACGACTCTTATGGGGTCTATTCTGTCGCCGCCTAAAACTAATACTGACATTTTAAATCCTTTATTTGATAATCGATATCAAAATATTAGCGTTTAATGACTTAAACAAATATTAAATTGATAATGACAATCATTTTAAGTAGTATTAAAGTAAACGGCTGTTATTATTTGTCACTTGAAAACAAAAACGAGGAGAGGAAATATACATGAGAAATACAACTTTAAAGTTGTCATTATTAGCTTTAATTACCATATCAGTAGCTGCAAATGAAAATAACGAGTCAACCGAGGTGACATTTGAAGGTGAGATCAGGGGCGGATATCAATATACCGATGATTCAACTGACACAGCCGATGAATTTGGACTATCTACGGCTATTAAATATGAAAGCAGCAGCTGGAATAATCTTGTATTTGGCGCGAGAATAGCAGCAGCCGCAGGTGAAGGAAAAGAACCTTACGGCATACCGTTTTTTGATGCTAACAACGATGGATATGGAATAATTGACGAATTATATGTAAAAGGTAATTTTGGAAACAGCGAACTTACTATAGGAAGACAAGCTATTGATCTGCCTTTTGTTGACACAGATGAAGGACTTGGACTGATCGACAATAGATTTGAGGCGATAGTATTTTCAAATAAAGACATCAAAGACACCGCTATAACTTTGGCGCATGTTAGAAGCTGGAGCGGTGTTGATAGTGATGATCCTGGTAAATTTAACCGTATTAACGGCAATGACGGCTTGCAGTTGGCAGGAATAGAATACACGGGAATTGAAAACCTAGGTCTCAAAGCGTTTGGATACACAGCAAAAGATTTTATAAATGTGGGTTATCTTGAAGCTGCTTTTGAAAATGAAACAGACTTGTTTGAATATACTGCAACTCTTCAATATGCCCTGCAAGACTATGAGGATGGAACAAAATCGAGTACTTTTGGTGCTGCACTTGAGCTCGGATTAAAAAGTATTCCTTTGGGGTTCAATTTTGCTTACAATAGAAACTTTGATAATGGAGTTGCTGATAATCTATATGGCGGGGGTCCATTTGTTACAAGCATGGAGCATTACACAGTAGCCGAGCTAGAAGGAAAAGGCGACATCATAAAAGGCGGACTTAGTTATGAGATAATTGACGGTCTAAGTTTGGAAGCAAATTATGCAAAACTCAACAGATCAGCACTGCTTGACGCAAGCGAAATAGATTATGCTTTGGGTTATGAATATAGTGATAATTTAGACTTTAATATAATTTATAGCGATATTAAAGACGATCAAAACGACGATATGAAAAATCTAAGAATTTTTGCTAATTATAAATTTTAACTAACCTTGCATTTTGAACATATGTGCGATATAATTATAGAAAAATAATATAGGTTACATATGAAAAATTGCGTAGGAAGAAAACGAAAAAATAGAAATATAGATGCAGATCACTCAAAGGTGTGTTTCAAGCCATGCGGGCTTCCAAGAGACACACTAGAAGCGGTGATAGTATACGAAGATGAAATGGAAGCTATCAGGCTGGCTGATCTAGAGTCCCTTTATCAAGAAGACTCTGCAGCCAAAATGGGTATTTCTCGCACTACTTTTGCCAGACTTATACAGTCTGCTCATCAAAAAATTGCCGATGCACTTATCAATCAAAAAACCATAGAAATTAAAAAAAGATAACAAAAAGAAAAAAATACGAAACACTCTTGACTTTTGAACATATGTTCGTTATAATATGGTCATATGTTCAAAATGATGAACATGATCTTAAATATTAAAGGATAAACTATGTTTAGACGTGGTCAAGGAAAAGGCCTAGGATGCAGAAATGGTCTTGGCAATAATAATCAAGCTCAAGGCAGAGGCTGCCGCAGAGGCTTAGGCAATAGAAACCAAAATGTGCAAACTGAAAATAATAATGGTGCCGGTTTTGGATTGAGAAACGGGAGCGGTGCAGGAGCTGGTTTTGGCAAAAGAGTCAACAAAAATGATCAACCTTGCCAAGGAAACGGCAAAGGAATGGGGCTAGGCGGCGGTCGCGGCAAAGCACACAATAGAACTTTTAGCAACAGCAACTAAATGAAAGTGACTATTGCAAGCGGAAAGGGTGGAACTGGAAAGACCACCATTTCCACAAATCTAACAGCATATTTAGCAGAGCACGGCAAATCTGTTGTATTGGCAGATCTTGATGTAGAAGAGCCAAATTCCGGGCTCTTTATACACGGAAAAATCAAATATGATAAAACAGCCAACAAAATGGTACCTAATTGGGATAGCACCGATTGTACATATTGCGGTGAATGTGCAGATGTATGCAACTTCAATGCAATAGTAGCTCTAAACGATGAGATCATTATCCATCCCGAGCTTTGTCATAGTTGTTACGCATGCAGCGAGCTTTGTCCTACAGATTCATTGCCAATGATACCTGAACGAATCGGTGAAATTAAAGTTTTTGAAACAGAAAATTTTGATTTAGTCGAAGGCAGACTTGATATCGGACAAGAGATGGCAGTACCGCTTATCGGGCAAGCTATTGACTATGTAGATGAAAATTATGATGGCTACATCAAGCTTCTTGATGCACCTCCTGGTACAAGCTGCCCGGTGATTGAAGCAAGCCGTGAAAGTGACTTTGTAATACTTATAACAGAGCCGACTCCTTTTGGCTTGAACGACCTCAAGCTTGCAGTTGAGACCATGAAGGTTTTGAATAAAAAAATAGGCGTGATCATCAACAGGTATGGGATCGGCAACAATAATGTAGAAGAATACTGCAAAGATGAAAATATTCCTATTATTACAAAAGTCAACAATGACAAAGCAGTCGCACAATGCTATGCCAAAGGAGAACTTATCTATCCGCAAATAGAACATTTCAAAGATTCTATCAAAGAAATTGCAAATTTTTTGGAGGGGATCAGATGAAAGAAGTAGTAGTCATATCAGGAAAAGGCGGAACAGGCAAAACTTCTATCAGTGCATCCTTTGCTTATCTTGAGGGTTCAAATGCAGTAATAGCAGATTGTGATGTGGATGCTGCAAATATGCACATATTGCTTAATGCTGATTTTGAAAAACAAGAGGATTTTTTCAGCGGGGAATTGGCCCTCATAGATGAAGAGAAATGTACAAATTGCGGCAAATGCAAAGAAGTTTGCAGATTCGATGCAATTGACCTTAAAGACGGACAATATGTCGTAGATAAAATTTCTTGTGAAGGATGCTGGTATTGCAGTAGAGTATGTCCAAGTGATGCTATTACTATGGTCAAACAAAAAGCCGGGGATCTTTTCGTATCCAATATCAAAAATAATTCGACAATGGTGCATGCCAAACTTGGATTTGCAGCAGAAAATTCCGGCAAACTAGTAGCCAAAGTGAAACAAGAAGCAAAAATATTTGCGCTTAAAAACGATAAGGAATTTATCATTACTGATGGAAGTCCAGGGATAGGATGCCCTGTAATTTCTTCATTGAGCGGAGCTAATTTAGTAGTATTGGTAACAGAAGCTACCGTTTCTGGGTTGCATGATCTAAAAAGAGTAATAAAATTACTAAAAACATTTTCTCTTCAAGCAGTTTGTATAATAAACAAATATGATTTAAATACAAAGATGAGTAAAATTATAGAAGAGTATTTAGACACGGAAGGTATCAGAGTAATTGCAAAATTACATTATGATGAGATGTTTACACGTGCTCTGACAGAGGCTAAGCCTATAGTAGAATATAGTGCACAAAGTGAGCTTTCAGGCCTAATTCGAGAGAGTTGGAACGAGATAAAAAATATAATCAGGAGCAAGAAGTGAAAATAGTATTTACGGCAAAAGGCGATAGCTGGGATAGTCAAATAGATGAGAGATTCGGACGTATGGATATGTTGGTGCTTTTTGACGAAGGGAGCAATTCTCTTGAAGCAATCAAGATAGACACTGAAAATATGGAACACGGTGCGGGGCTTCAAACGGCCCAAAAAGTACTTGCGTTTCATCCGGACGTCATCATAACCGGAAACGGTGCGGGCAATAAAGCGCTTGATATTCTAAAACGCTCATCAGTTAAAATGTATATCGGCGCAGGCGGAATGAGTCTCAAAGAAGCGTATGAGGCATATAAAAATGGAAAATTGAATCTTCAATTTTAAAGGACAAATTATGAAAATTATATTCCCGACAGATGAAAATAATGGTTATCTCTCAAAAAGAGGTGCCCATTTCGGTAAAGCTAAATTTTACACTATAATAACTCTTGAAAATGATCAAATTATAGATGTAGATACAAAAGAAAACCCTGGCCACAATAGCGGAGCATGTGCAAATGCGGTTATGAACATTATGTCTTTAAGCCCAGATGTTCTGATCGTAAGCGGTATAGGCGGAAGTCCGGCTAGCGGTTTTGCAGCAGCAGGCTTAGATGTATATAGCGATCAAGCCAGCCCTACAGTACAAGAAAGTATAGCCGAATTTATCAAAGGCAATCTAAAAAAAATAAATGCACAAGGGACCTGTTCAGTTCACTAAAATCTGCAACCTATCTAGTTTGTTAAACCGTATGGTTTAACAAACTACAATCTTATAACTTACAAAAGGTCCTGATGAATAAAAGTATAAATAAATTCTCAAATCATATCAAAAACCTAATGCATGGTTTTTTCCTCAGCGTAGGAACTACTGTAGCTGAGCCATCAACGGTGTTACCACTGATGATACAGCATTTTGGGGGCGGTTCCATCATGGTGGGTATTTATTCTTCGCTACTTAGAGGCGGGGCTGTTTTTGTACAGCTATATGCCGCCTTTCATGCCCAAGAATATCCGCTCATGAGACCATATTTGAGAAAAATATTTTTTATGCGATTTTTGGCATGGTTTTTAATAGGGCTTTGTATTGTTGCAATTGGCAATAATCACCATACGGCAACCCTAATTGCAATAGGCATGGGGCTTTTTATATTTTCATTTAGTGCAGGATTTGGTGGGATATATTTCAAGGAAATTACTGCCAAAATTTTTACACATAAATATCGTGCCAAAAGTATGGCTTGGAAGCAATCGGTTGTAGCATTTGGTGCTATTATCAGCGGGTCTATTTCTGGATGGATATTACATGAGTACCCAGCACCATATAGCTATGGCTATCTATTTATGTTAAGTGCATTTATTATGGGTATAGGATTTTTGGCTATGGGCACTGTAGATGAGCCAATCAAAACCAACATAAGTACAAAAGAAAAATCATTTAAGTCATTTTTGAAAAATGCAAACAAAACACTAAGAGCTGACAAAATATTGCAAACTCAAATTGCATCATTTTTCTTTGCCTACGGATATTTGCTTATACTTCCTTTTATTATATTGGATGCACAAAACAAAATATCTCTTAGCGGTGTCATAATAGGCAGCATCATCACTGCTCAAATGATAGGCTCACTATTAAGCAATATTCTTTGGGGAAAATTAAGCAGCAAGGGGCACTATAGGCTTACTACTATTATCAGCTTGATAATCATAATGACAGCTGTCATTTTTTCACTATTTGCAAGCACGGTTGAACATTATTTAATTATATTTTTTATGATCGGTATGGCTATAGACGGAATTAAATTAAGCTCAGACAATCTTATAATTGTAATAGCCCCCGAAGACAAAAGACCTTTGTATATGGCGCTGCAAAATAATCTCGTTTCACTGGGATTGTTTTTTTCAATAATTGGCGGTATAATACTTAAATACAGTAATTTTACAATTCTTACAATGATAACTTTACTATTTTTGATCATTGGACTTTATTTTTCGCTAAAATTAACACAAGAACCACACAATAAAGGAGAATAAAATGGGAAAATATATATATGCTTTGATCGTAATTATTTTTATTTGGTTTGCAGGAAGCCAAATTTATACAACATTCTTCAAAACTAAAGAGACGGCTAAAACTACACGATTGGCATGCCATAAAAAATCTACAGCCTTTGAAGTAATTTATGACAAAAAACTTATAGACAAAGCGATAGAAAGTATCGAAAACGGAAATGTAAAAACTAAATATGAAATGCAATTTTCTAAGTATATGCCTAGCAAAATGGGTCAATACTTTACGATAGAGCAAGTAGACAATGACTTGCATCAAATACTAAAATCTTATAAAAAAGGCGATCAAAACGGATCAAATACTCTTTTAATAGATTATTTTGTATACGAGAATGATCTTAACGATCCTGGTAAAAAAACTGAGGAAGCTAAAAAATATGCCGGATACATAAGAATGAATTTTTATTTAGACAACACAAAGATTTATGGTGTGCAAATCGACTTTATGGATTGGCAAGGCAAAGATATCAAAGAAAAGCTTGAATGCGCCGTTGAATCGCTAATGACCCTAAAACAATAACACTTCAAACCAGTCTTTATTTGTTCAGCATCTACATTTTAAACCGTTACGGCCCCCACCAAAGCCTCACGGTGTGATGGCCATATAAGAAAATCATTAAAAATCAAATCAATCTATCTAACTTTGAAAAACCCCTTGATACTTACTTTGCCTTGAAACAATATGCACGCTTAAATGCTTTAACTTACAAAAGCAAATCCCTTACTTTATATAATACACTGTGTTGTTTTAAGATCATTTTGATAAATGAATACTTGTTGCAAGTCGATATAATACTTAGTGGCATTTAAAAGCAAAATATATTTGAAAGATAACTGATTGATGCGAGAAAATGTCCTCACATGAATTGTGAGGACATATTTTAACCAAAGAGGTTAAGCTAAAATACTAAAGAGTATTTTTAAAGAGAGCAAATATACCCCAAGCAAAGTAAACCATTGTCCATATTATAAACAATGCCAATGTAGCATTACCAAGTCTGGTTACCGCAACATCTTTGCTAGCATCAAAAACGCCTTCTCTTTTACCGACTTTCCATGCCATAGTCAAGATAAATGCGATACCTGTAAATCCAAGAACTACAAAAGTAAGCAAGAACATTATGATAGTTTCCCACTCTAAGTTCATAGGATAACCATAAAGATCATATCCAAGACCTGACATGATATTGTATCTAATAAGCTCTCTAACACCGGAAATAAACAGTGCTACAACCACAAGTACTGCAGTAGTTATATAGCTGTTTTTGTTTGTCATTGCCAACAAAAGCAATATAACAACAGAAACTATAGTCGCCAATATCACTGGATGTAGAAGAAGTCCTACTTGCAGCATCCAAACAACAAACAACACAGCACTAATAAGTAAGCCGACAACAGCTAATTTTGTACCAAGATTTTTTACAAATGTAAGATATTCAGATGAAAAATCTTTTCTAGTGCTCAAAAAGTCACTATAGTTTTGCATAAAAATACCGGTTACAGGAATAGTCAAGCTCACTAGAAATGCAAGTCTAATGATGTCAATATGGAAGTTCCATCCAGAATTGTCGATAACTCCGTTTGGAGCATACCATTCTGCCCATTTTGTAGGAGAGATTGACTCAACTGCAAAATTATGCATCAAGATACCACAAAATACAAGTATTACAAAAGAAATAAGACCGATTAGGGTACTTCCATTGCTTTTTTTGTTGGCATATGAATACCAATAAAACATCATGTATCCGGCTATAAGCGCATAGATAAAGATAAATACCCAAGCACCAGAAAGCGTATTTGCTACATACCATCCTGAGTCATAAATGACTTGTGTGAACAATAGCGGCGCAATACCTAGCAAAATCAATAGAGATACGCTCAATTTACCTGTCATGATAAGATGCGGATTGAAAATCTTCCAGTTATTATCATGTTTTTGCTTGGTACTTCCGTATACTGAAAGCCCCAAAGCACCAATTGCCAATAAAACAAAGGCCGCATGAAGAGCCCATGTCAAGATATAGAGTCCTTGAAAAACGACCGGGAAAAACGGTACGCCGGCAGGATCTCTCATTAAATTTATGAAAGTTGCATCCATATTCTTACTCCTTTATTTTGCTTGCGTGGCAATCCATGCAGCCATCGCATCATACTCTTCATCCGGAAGAGCTATTTTTGGCATATATGGACTTGACCCCGTGCCTATTACATTTTTAATGTAACTTTTAATTCCAGCCTCGTCTTGCGCAATTTTATTCACAAGTCCCATCATTGGTCTATAAGCACCATATTTTTCCAATGAATGGCAGTTCGAACATGCTCTTACTGTAAGCATTTTACCAACCTCTAGTTTATTTTCAGGCGTGATAGTGCGAAGTCTTTCCGGCACCCATGGATCTACTTTAAGTAGCCCTTTTTCGGCAAGAAGCGGAATTTCATTTTTGATGCCTTTTCCAGGGACATCTCTGCCTATAATATTATTACTATAGATATATTGTCCTGCTACCCAAGGTTTACGCATAGACTCTCTTAGTTTTTCGCCCGGCCATACACCTGCAATACCTATAACAAAAAGCATTACTATTGCCAATGTTCTTGTGATCCATTGCGGTTTAAAGATAGCCACAAAAAAGTAAAGAGAGAACAAAATAGCAAGAATGATACGATTTAGAACAATCGAATTTATAGTTAAATCAAGTACGGTATGTGCATTTGTAGGCAATGTCATAATATACCACATAAAAGATAGTAGAGTTAAAAAGCCGCCGATCAAACTCACTACACCCATTTTTTGGGTCAACTCTTTTGACAGTGCAGCATTTTCTTTCTTCATAGCACTAGATATGATCATACCTATAATACCTGACATCATGATCATAAATCCTACTCTCAAGAACATGTGAGGGAATGTGTTGACACCAAAAAATGCATCACTTGCGCTTCCTGTAGTGTAGTATGCATCATTTCCAGGCCACATCATGAAACTGATAATACCTATGATCAGTGCCAATGTACCAACTGATGCGATAGCAAATGTATATGTAAGTTTAAGATGCGTTTTGCGGTCAATTCTATTAATAAAATAGACAAGTGCAAATACACCGATTACCTCATATATAAAGAAAACCCACTCAGTTGCCCATACCCACACAAAGTTGTGAATCAGTGCACTTATACCTCTTGGACTAGCAGCGGTTGCCGTATACCAAATACCAGGTCCTGTAATCGAACCAATGACATAAGAAAAAATAAGCAAAAACATACCATATCTTTTCATATAGTCATACAAATCAGCTCTGTCTTCTTTGTATGCTTTGTGTGCCAAAAATGCAAACAACATACCGGCACCAACAGATGTATGAGACGCAAGAATGTGAATCGTACCTGTCAGCCCCATCAGCCATGCTGAACCATAATTTGGAACATAAAAGACTGGATAAAGCCCTAACATTTCCATAAAATCCTCCTTTGAAGCTTAATATTGTTGTTAAGGAAATAAATTCCCACGCTTAAATTTTATTCCATGTTTGTTAAGTGCATATTAAATTATAAAATATTTTATTAAATAAATAATTTTATAATTTTTTAAACCTAACCGGTGCTTTGCTTTACTTTTATAGTAGCATAATGTCCAAGTACATAAATACACACCAAGGCAATTATATCATAAGAATATAATATATGCAAAAATTAATATATATTATTTTTATATATAAAATATTCGCGCTTTACAGGTGTAAATACCCATAAAACTCGAATAAATGAAGTGTTTTTAGGAGGGTTGGGCTTCTGTAGTACTTTCAATCATAAAAGAGGCTCTAGCCAAAGCTTTATCTATATGGTCACAGATATTTTCTTCGCCGATTTTTTTGTGTAGTTCTGCTTTGTGAATATATTTATTAACGTTTTTATTGACACCAGAGAGTATCAGTGTAGAGCCTCTATTTTTCAATCTTTCACAAACAGTATCTATTGCATGAAGTCCTGCAGCATCTATCATAGGAACAAGCCTGAGTCTCAAGATAAAAGCTTTTGGAGTGACCTCCATGTTTGTCAAAGCGTCAACCAATTTTTCTGCTATACCAAAAAATAGCGGTCCTTGTATCTCATATACCTCTACACCCTCTGGTACAACTTTTTTGTTAATAGAATCGGGGTCATCGGTCTCTTCTTCTTCGTCGTATGATCTGATCTTGGTCGATTTCATCATGGAGTTGATAAAAAGTATGGCTGCAAGAGATATGCCAGTTTGAATGGCAAAGTTCAAATCTACAAGTACAGTCAAAGCAAAAGTTATAAAAAGTACTGCTCTGTCAGATCTTGGTGCTTTTAGAATAGATTTAATATGCTTGATCTCAGACATATTCCAAGCAATGACAATAAGTATTCCGCTCAAAGCCGCCAATGGGACTTTCACTATAAATGGAGCCAACAGCAGCATAAATACCAGCAGCCAAACAGCATGCAGCATACCTGAAATTGGAGAAACAGCTCCAGCCTTGACATTGGTAGCAGTTCTAGCAATAGCACCGGTAGCCGGCAATCCGCCAAACATAGCCGATCCTATATTTGCTGCACCTTGAGCGAATAGCTCTGTGTTTGGCTTGTGTTTGGTTTCTGCCATGCCATCTGCTACGACTGCTGAAAGCAAAGATTCTATAGCTGCAAGAACCGCTATAGTCACAGCATCAGGAAAAACTGCTCTTATTTTTTCAAAAGATATATCCGGCAGAGATGGGCTAGGAAGCATAGATGGGATTGCTCCAAAACGGCTCTCGATAGTCTCTATAGGAAAATCAAACAGATAGACTGCAATTGCTGAGAGAACGACGACGACGATAGGCCCCGGTATCCTAGGATAATTGATTTTCATAAAAAAGATAATAATGATACTTATTAAAGCCACAGCAACAGCAACCGGATTTGCCTGATGAAGATTTTGAACATATAGTACTAATTTATCGATAAAATCAGGGGGCATATTTTCAATAGGAAGCCCGAAAAAATCTTTTAGCTGCGAAAATAGTATCAAAAGAGCAATTCCAGAGGTAAAGCCTGTAACTACTGGATATGGTATGAATTTTATAAGTTCTCCCGCTTTTACTAAGGCCATAATTATGAGCAATACTCCTGCTATCATAGTAGCAAGCACCAAACCTTGATATCCATGGTGCATAGCAACCATTGCTACAGTTACGATAAATGCTGCAGTCGGCCCGCCTATTTGGAATCTGCTGCCGCCAAGGGCTGATATTAAAAATCCGGCCACAATAGCAGTAAAAAGTCCACGCTCAGGCGGCAGATTCGAAGCAATTGCTATAGCCATCGCCAAAGGAAGTGCCACAATGGCGACAGACAACCCTGCTAGCATATCTTTGACAAAATCAGATTTTCTATAGGTATGTTTTTTAAAGAAGGTAACTAGTTTTGGCTCAAGTGTATTTAATGTGCTTTTTAGCATCAAAAATGTCCATTAGTAAGATTTGGAATTATAGTGCTTTTTTGATAAAGTTAACTTTGAATTCTTATTAAATATAAAGTTCAACGCTATATATAAGATTTGAGCTCCATTCTAACTCGTTTATAGTTTGGTATAAATTTCTCTACCATATCCCAAAAGCTTTTTTTATGGTGCTTATGTACAATATGGCAAAGCTCATGAACAATGATATATTCAATAATATATTGAGGCAATTTCATCATCATAGTGTTAAAACTAAGTACATTTTTGCCACTGCAACTCCCCCATTGGCTTTTAGTCTTGCGAAATTTGATACCCGACGGATTTACCCGCATTTTATTTGCCCACAACTCTACCAGGGACGGCAAAAATTCTTTTGCTCTTGCTAAATAAAACTGGTCGATTTTACGACCAAAAACGGCTTCATCATAAACCTTGTGACACAACACAAACGAACTCCCGTCAAATACCAATGTTGTTTTTGAAGCATTTAAATTGTGCACAAACATATATGGATTACCAAGATAATATATAGATTGGTCTTCTTGAAAATTTATTCGTCCTTTTTTTTGCATAAGCCTCTGTTTTGCTTTTTCTATCCAAGATGATTTTGATATGATAAGTTTTTCTATGCGTTCTATTGGCACTTTTGGAGATTTAATGACGAGCTCGCCTCTAGCATTGAAACTCAAATAAATATTTTTTAACTTTGGATTTATGATATGATTATAAGTAGGCAAAAGTCCCAAGTAAAGCTCCTAGATTGATTATCAATAGTATATCACAACTTATTTCAAATGATAAATCGTCTATTTTTGGCTATACTCCGATATTATAAATTTACACAAAGAATATGAACATATGAATCTTTTATCTAAAAACGCCCCGCTAGAGCAATCAATAGAAAAAATGAAAAGTGTCTTGAGTAACGTGGGATGTGAAGTCATATTTTCTACAGAAAAACATCCTTTGAGCCATTGCTATTCTGTAAACCTAACCTCCAAAGAGGCACCCAAGCATATTTATTCAAACGGAAAGGGGATTTGCTCAGAAGCATCAATGGCGAGTGCCTTGGGTGAATATATCGAACGCCTGCAGACTAATAATTTTTATAGTGATTTTTATCTTCCGGGCCGCAGCCACTATCCTGATGAGATAGCTTTTGAATTTGGCGGCGGCTATCTAAACGATATTTTACTATCAATTTACGATCCCCATAGTGAGCTTGAATACGAGGATCTAGTAGATTACAATAGCGATTATCAAGACAAAATTGCAGCACTGCCTTTTGTAAATTACACTACAAAACAAAAAGTTTACATACCTATCAATATACTTAACAATCTATATGTAAGCAATGGTCTAGCGTCAGGAAATACACCAAGCGAAGCTAAGGTTCAAGCTATGAGTGAGATTTTTGAGCGTCATGTAAAGATAGAGATCATAAAAAACGGCTATGCTCTGCCTGTTTATCCTGATGAGATACTGCAAAGATACGATAGGCTTTATGAAGACATAAACACCCTGAGAGATAAGGGATTTGTCGTAGATATTCTTGATGCATCATTAGGCGGAAAATTTCCCGTAACTGCCATTTCACTTATCAATCCAAAAAATGGTACGCTTTTTGTATCATTTGGGTCACATCCTATATTGCAAGTATCCTTAGAGCGTACCATGACAGAGCTTATGCAAGGCCGTGATATGGACAACCTTGACAACTTTGAAATACCTACGTTTGATATGAGTATAGTCTCTGGCAGCTTTAATCTAGAATCGCATTTCATAGATTCTAACGGCAAACTTGGTTTTGGGTTTTTATGCAGCAAAAAAAGTTTTAAATATTCTTCATGGGAATATAATGATACAAATACGGAAGATGAACTAAACTATCTATTAAATATTTTTAGCAAACTGGAAAAAGAAGTTTACATAAGAGAGTATGACTATCTAGACTTTTACAGTTGTCAGATAATAGTCCCAAGTTTTTCAGAAATTTATCCTATTGAAGACCTTGTTTACAACAATAAAAATAGCGGTAAACAAATCAGGGATTTAATCCTAAACTTTACAAACTATGACCCCGAAGAGATGCTTGAGTACACTGAATCACTCGATGAATCTTTAGATATAGAAAATTACATAGGTGTCATATTTCAGAATAACTTTACGATGGCGCAATTTAAAGCTCAAATATATCTGCTTTTGGGCGACAAGGAAAATGCCCTTGCACTTTTGAGTTTTGATACAAATAGTGCCATGGGGATAGTTGCAGAACTTCTCATGATGGAAGAGCAATATCTATCTTTTGATGAGCACAAAGATGGACTGTTTGCTATTTTTGGCAAAAAAAGGGTTCTTCATGCGCTTAATATAATAAAAGGCAATAGTTATCTTATAGACACGACGCTTCATCAAGATTATATAAATATACTTGGGATGTATGATAGATTATCTATTAAAAAATCTTTACAATTTTCAAATCAAACAATCGTATAAACTTGCAAATTATGATTGAACAAAACCGGCTATCAAAAATGCTATTGAAGCCAAAAGAGCAGTTATAAGAGCATATGGGAGCTGCGTACGAACGTGATCCATATTTTCGCATCCTGCTGCCATAGAAGAAATTATAGTAGTATCTGATATTGGAGAGGTATGATCGCCAAACACTCCTCCTGAAATGACCGTAGCTGCCATTAGTGCAGATGAAATATCCATAACCCCTCCTAGCGCTAAAGCTATAGGCATCATCACAGAAAATGTCCCCCAGCTTGTACCTGTCGCAAACGCCATAATGCCCGACAATAAAAAAACCAGCACAGGAATAAAAACAGGAGAAATTGTGCCATCCAACATGGAAGCTATATACGCTGCAGTACCGAGTTCACTTATTACTTTGCCTATCAAAAATGCCAATATGACTACTATGGCTATAGGTATCATGTCGCTAAGGCCCTTGTAAAGTGCTTCAAAATAGCCCTTGTGTGTAATTCGTTTGGCGGGCACAAAATATATATATAAAAAAATAAGGGTAGAGATGACCGCATAATATACAGAAGTCGAACCGCTGCCTTTTAATATGTCGCCATTGCCGGTCAGATATAGTCCCACAAATACAGCACCCACAAGGACTATTAAAGGGAAAACCATACTCCATGGTCTTGGGCTCGATTCTAGACCACGTGATATCGGAGTATATGTTCTAGGCTTAGCCTGTTTCATTGGTCCAATATTTATATCTTTTACAATAACTAAAAATACTATTACAATAGCAAAAATGGCATAAAAATTAAAAAGAATAGCTTGAAGCAAAATACCTATTGCATCACCTTGAATAACTCCTGAAGCGATAGATGAAGTGATCAATCCAAGCAGTAATGCGCCCCAACCGTTAAGCGGTATCATGGTACAGACAGGAGCGGATGTAGAGTCGCAAATATAGGCTAATTTTTCTCTGCTTACCCCATTTTTATCGCACAATGGTTTTGCTACTATAGAAGCTACCATTACAGTTATAGATGATTCTATAAATATTACTAATCCTACAATATATGCCAAAAGCATGGCTCCGACTGGTGAATCAATTTTCTGGGCTTTTTGCGATAAAAATTCAACAAACTCATCTACTGCTCCGCTGCGATTAAGTATCTCCATAATAGAGCCTACCAGCACGACAAACAGTATGGTCTTGACTATCCATCCTTCTGCAAATAGAGCAATTATTCCGTCAAAAAGAGCTACAAAAGCACTAGCTGCACTATAGTCATTTAAAACTAAAAGTCCGAAAAATGCCCCGCCCAAAAGAGATATCACCACATCTCTGGTAATAATAGCAGCAATGATAGTAAACAATGGTATTACGATAGATATAATCCCATATTCCATCAAAATCCTCTACTTCTTTTTAGGACTTTTAAGTATCAAAAAAACCACTACTAAAATTACCGCATATGCTATATAGGAATATAGGTTATCCGAAGAATTTGGCATTAATTTACCTCCATTATTAAATCTCCGCTACATACTCTATGTTGCGGGTAAGTAGTTACTTTTGAATTATTAACAACTACGGGAGTCACTATTGACTTAGCCTTTAAAGAAATTAGAGGCAAATCTGCTTGAATGACTGGATCTCCTGCTTTTACACTTTCTCCCTCTTTAAGTAGCCTAGTAAATCCCTCTCCTTTTAATTCAACCGTATCAATGCCTATATGCACTATCACCTCTAGCCCATCTTTTGAGACTATAAACGCATGATTGGTAGGGAAAATTTTAGTTATAATCCCATCGATTGGAGATCGGAAAATATCTTCCGAAGGCTTTATGGCTACGCCCTCTCCTGCCATTTTGGCTGAAAAAACCTCGTCTGGTACACTGCTTAGATCTACAACCTCTCCGGCTGCCGGTGCATAGACAGCTGTTTTCTTGCCTTTTAACCATCCAAACATTTTACCCCTTTGTATATTTTATCTTGCCACCTACTATAGTAGAAAGGATATCTAATTTTTCATCAAAAAGCACCATATCTGCATCATACTCTGCTTTTATAGCGCCTTTTGCTATCCCAAGTTTACGTGCCGGAGCCGTTGTCACACTATAAATTGCCTCTATCAGTGTCATATCTGTAAACTTGATCATATTAGCAAGCGCATTATTCAATCTCAACACACTTCCTGCAAGCCTTCCGTCGGCTAATGTTGCTTTACCGTCAGCAACCGTTACCTCTTGTCCGCCCAAGCTATAAGCTCCACACTTCATACATCCTGCCCTCATGGCATCTGTTATGAGTATGAGCTTATCTTTTTTTTGTTCCCAAAAAATACGTAAAGATGCTTGATGCGTATGTATACCGTCAGCTATGACATCGCAAGTGATATCGCTATCCATTACTGCACCTAGCACTCCTGGCAAACGATGATGAAAACCGCTCATTGCATTGCCCAAATGTGTTGCATGAGAAATTCCTGCTTCGAAACCGTCTTGTGCCTCTTCATACGAAGCATTACTATGTCCTATGCTGAGTATTATATGAGGATACTTCGTGTTGATCTTCTTTACAAACTCCATGCCCTCTGCTACTTCGGGAGCAAGAGTGATCATCTTTATATAAGATGCGAACTCATCTATGATCTCCATAGATGGCGTTTGGATAAACTCTGTATCTTGGGCTCCGCATTGGGCAGGATTAATAAACGGACCTTCCATGTGTACACCAAGTATTGATGCGCCGCTTACAAGCCTTGCATTATCTCGGATATTGACAAGCGCATTTACAATATCGCCCTTTGACATTGTCATTGTAGTTGCCAAAAACGAGGTTGTGCCGGTTTGAAGCACAGTATCGCTGATAATTTTTAATGCATCCAGCGAAGCATCCATGGTATCTGCCCCTCCGCTTCCGTGTATATGCAGATCTATAAATCCGGCACTCAAATATGCTCCTTTTGCATCAACTATATTGCAATTTGCATACTTTTCTGATTCATTTTTGGAGACTATATCGACGATACTTGTATCAAAGATTACTACGAAGTCTTCTAGTATTCTATCTTCAAGAATGATTTTGGCATTGATGATAGCGCTTAACAAGGATTTGCTCCAGAAGTTTCAAGAAGCTGTTGTTTTAAAACTCTTTTTAAAACTTTACCCGTAGCATTTTTTGGCAATTCATCGATAGTGTATATCTGTTTTGGCAATTTATAATTTGCCAAATGTTCTTTGAGATATTTTTTGAGCTTGCCTTCATCGATACTCTTGACTCCGTCTTCGAGTTCGATATACGCAACCGGTATCTCGCCGCACTGCTCGTCAAATGTACCAACTACCGCACTTACTTTGACTCCATCAAATATGTCTATAAGCTCTTCTATTTCCCTTGGATAAATGTTTATGCCTTTAGATATAATGAGATCTTTTTTGCGATCCACTATATATAAATAACCATCATCATCCATATATCCCATGTCTCCTGTCAATAACCAGCCATTTATAATAGTTTCTTCTGTGGCTTCCGGCCTCTCCCAATAGCCTTTCATTATATTATCGCCATAGCATATAATGTCGCCAATCTCGCCTATAGGCATTTCAACAAGATTGTCATCTACTATCTTGATCTCGTAGCCTGGCAATGCTGAACCGACTGATTTGACCTTTGTTTTTTCAGGCGGATTGATACAGACTGCAGGACCTGATTCGCTAAGCCCATAGCCTTCCAAGAGTTTTGCACGTTTGAATTTTTCGCCCATAGCCACCAAGGTCTTTTCTTGAAGTGCAGCTGCGCCTGAAATAAACGCACGAATAGAGTTGAACCACATGAAATACCAAGGTAATTTCGCCCTCACAAGTGCATTATAAACATCAGGAATAGCAAAAAATAGGGTTACTCTTTTGAGCAGTGTTTGTTTGAAGATATTTGAAAACGGCTGAAGAGATTTGATGATTACTATAGAACCGCCGACATAAAGCACCAATACTACTCCGATAGAAAGAGTAAAAGAGTGGAACATCGGCAAAAAGACTATGGATCTGTCTTTATCAGTAACATACACACGGGCACTTCCTGATTGGGAGTTTGAAAAGATATTTTTGTAGCTGAGCATAGCCCCTTTTGGCTTGCCTGTGGTTCCGGAGGTATAGATAAGCACTGCTGTGTCGTGCACAGATTGTTTTGCCGATTCTGTTTCGTATCCCATATTTAATATATCATCAAAACGCACATTGTTTGAATCACTATTTTGCAAATCTCCTTCCCAAATAATATTCCCCAAAAGCTCCTTGCCGCATCCTGAACGGACTACTTTTTCATGGATCAAGGATGCTATGATAAATTGGGCTCCGCTGTCTTCAAGTATATAGTTTAGCTCGTCTTCTTTTAAAAAAGTGTTGATAGGCACTGCAATGGCACCTATTTTGGATATTGCCATCAAGGACACTACAAACTCTATACTGTTGCGTAAAAATAGAGCTACCCTGTCTCCTTGTCTGATACTACGATGATAAAGATATCCAGCCAAACTATCTGCCATGATTAGTAATTGGCTATAAGAGACTTTTTCTTTATCTAAAAAAAGTGCTGTTTTGCTTCCACGCCCATTGGCATGATGTGATATTACTTCATAAAATGTCTCAAAAGGATAACTTAACTTAGAACTCATATGCTACACCTATCGTTGCCAGGACAGCTCCGCCTTTATCAAATGTACCTCCGCCGTTTATGACCTGATTATCCGCTGCTCCTGCTGGTATATGCATACTGTCTTTATCTGAGTACAGTATCGCTGCGCCCCAAGATATATTTTCATTTTGTCTATATCTAAAACCTATAGAATAATTATTGGCATCGCTTTCAGGAAGCTCAAACCCTATGGTCCTCATAGGTGCCGGAGATTCTCCCCTGGCATATCCCGCCATAGCAGTAACACCGTTATCCATCTTATAGCTAATTCCTAATCTATATGTATCTGCATCCTTCCAATTCTTTGCTATCGGATCATCAAAATACGGTACAAGGGGGGCAGGTATAGCCGAATCATATTTAAAATCAAGCTCTTTATATGCTGACCAAAATGCTCTCTCCCAATCAAGCTCAAGAGTCAACCTGTCGTCCCATGTCTTGCTGACTCCCAAAACCAAAGTAGCCGGAAGCGGAATCTCTACACTTGCTCCGCCATCATAAGCTAGAGCACCGTTATAATACAATCTGGCATTTCCTTTTTCGTTAAGATCGACTTTCGAGCGATACGTAGCTGCTAGATTTATATCACTTGTAGGCTTATAGAGCAATGCTAGATTGTATCCTGCAGCCAGTGTATCGCCTTCCATGTCTCTAGCAATTGTTCCGGCATCACTCTTAACCACCCCATCGCTATATATCAGTCTAACACCGCCGCCGAGACTAAATTGATCATTTACCTTATATGACAATGATGGGCTAAACTCTACTATCCTGAGTGTAAACTCCTGCGCAAACGCTTTTTGAGCAGGCGTATCCCATCTTTTACTAAGACCTCCCGGAGCAGTTAGGCTAGCGCCCCATCTCCAATCGCCATTTGGCTTGGCCACAAAATAGCCAAACGGTATAGGTATATTTTCTACCTTGGACTCGCCGTTATATCCAGCACTTAGATCGCTTGTGTATTCAATTGACGGCAAATGAGCCAAAGTAAGCCCCGCTTCTATATAACTCTTATCATCCATAAAACTCATAGCTGCCGGATTGAAATATGCAGCATCAGCACCCATAGTATATGCTGTGTATGCAGCATTCAGTGCAGTTGAATTAATAGACTGTTCCGGAATTTTATATCCGCTTGCCATAGCCATAGCTGAGGCAGCTATGCTCAAAACGATACTTTTTTTCATTTTAGTCCCCTTGGTTTTATGTTCCTACTAAAGCATATAGCTTTGCTATCTCCTCGCTCCAGATGGTTTCATCGATCGTTTCCAGTATGAGAGGTATATCGTCCATTCTCTTATCATTCATTATTAATCTAAATGGCTCCCAGCCAAGCTCACCTTTTCCAAGCGATGCATGTCTGTCCACGCGTGAGCCAAGAGGCGGTTTGGAATCATTTATATGCATACCGCATAGATATTTAAAGCCTACAATACTATCAAATTCATCCATGGTTTTATTGTATGCTTCAGGCGTTCTAAGATCATAGCCTGCAGTGAACGTATGACAAGTATCTAGACAAACCCCTACTCTGCTTTTATCTTTTACGCGTTCTATCAAATAAGCTAAGTGTTCAAATTTATAACCTAAATTACTTCCTTGTCCTGCAGTATTTTCAATAATAAGTTTTACATTGCTGTTTGGAGTTTGTTCAATTGCAATATTCAAAGATTCCGCTATCACATCAAGGCATATATTTTCAACTTCTTGAATATACCCGGGGTCTTCTTTTTCTTTTTTGGAGAATTTTTCCAAATGGCTTCCGGGGTGAAAATTCAGCATTTCAAGACTGAGCTGGTCACATCTCTTCACCTCGTCCAAAAATGCCTCTCTTGATTGCGCCAATTTATCGGCTTCATGATGTCCAAGATTTATAAGATAACTATCATGAGGCAAAATATGTTTTGGCAAGATTCCGCTAGTTTCAAGATTTATCTTGAATTCATCTATATCTTGTATTGATAACGGCTTACCTACCCATTGTCTTTGATTTTTAGTAAATAATCCAAATGCTTTTGCACCTATCTTCATGGCATTAAGCGGAGCATTTTGCACTCCTCCTGCGACACTGACATGTGCCCCTACGAATTTCATTGTTGTTGTACCTTGATAATAATTTGATTGATTTTATCATGAAACCTAACATCTGCGTCTGAAATTTCATACGAAATGGAGTATTGATCAGGTTTGGTTATATTTTGTGTAAAACCGTTACTCGTTTTTATCAAATTTGTCCCATCAAAAATAGGCTTTGCCAAAAACACATGCTCCAAAGTATCTTCGGGATACGAAGCATGAAATACTTTACGGTAAAAATCGCTTTTGTTCATGCATTCAAACAGACTCATACAGATACGATCTTGATAGATATCCAAAGAGACCACAGGTTGAGCATTGCTATATATTTGCACTTTTATGCTGCCCGCATACTCAGAGACAAACCCCATGTCGGCATATCTTATCTCGGGAGTTTTGAGGAGTATAAACGCACTTTTTTGCTGCATTGGCTGCTTTATACCACACCCTGTTAGGATCAAAACCAGAATTACCGGTAATATTTTGTAAAATTTATGTATCATATCTTCCTATTTAAGAGTAATTTAAGTGCCAACCTACTATAATTTCGTCCATTAAGTTGTCAAGGCCCCATCGTCTAGCGGTTAGGATCCATGGTTTTCATCCATGTTACCGGAGTTCGAGTCTCCGTGGGGTCACCACTTGCAAACTTAATCGGCCCCATCGTCTAGCGGTTAGGATCCATGGTTTTCATCCATGTTACCGGAGTTCGAGTCTCCGTGGGGTCACCACTTATAAATCAAATCATAACCAACAAATACTAAATCTATACCAAAATATAATTTTCCAAACACTCTTATAAAAAAATATATTGTATAATCAGCAACAGTACTTACCAAAGGACAGACATGACACCTAGAGAATCTATTGCGATATTACAAAACAATATGAATAAGATAATTATCGGTCAAGAACATGTCGTCGAAAGACTTATTATCGGCGTGTTGGCTGACGGAAATATGCTTATCGAAGGCCTGCCCGGTTTGGCAAAAACTAAATTGGTAAAAACCATGGCAAAAATTATTGATGCAAATTTTTCGCGCATACAATTTACCCCAGATTTGGTTACTTCCGATATTATAGGGTTAGAAAAGATGTACGAAGAAAATGGAGCTCATAAGTTTCGTTTTGAGCCCGGACCTATTTTTGGCAATATTATATTAGCTGACGAAATAAACCGAGCTCCGGCCAAAGTGCAAGCAGCTATGCTTGAAGCCATGGAAGAGAGACAAGTCACATCGGCCGGAAAAACATACAAATTGCCAAAACTTTTTACAGTTATTGCTACACAAAATCCACTAGAAACAGAAGGAACATACAAACTCCCTGATGCCCAAAGAGACCGTTTTTTGATGCACGTAATGATATCTTATGTAACAATGGAATCCGAACTAGAAATTGTCAAGCAAGCCCACGAAGAAAAAAATAAAGACAAACATCCTGCATATATGGATGAAAAAATCTCTCAAGATATGATATTTGCCGCAAGAGATGAAATAGAAAAAGTAAAGATGAGCGAAGCTGTGCAGAAATATGTCATAGAACTTGTGTTTGCGACGAGATATCCTCTAAGATACAGTAAGCAGCTTGATATTATGATAGACGTAGGGGTGAGCCCAAGGGCTTCTTTGGCACTTGATCAATGTAGTCGCGTTTATGCCTGGATGCACGGCAGAGATTATGCAACTTACAAAGATGTACAAGCCATTATACATGATGTGTTTCGCCACCGGCTTATCAAAAGTGAACATACACGCTTAAATGAAAAAACCAATGATGATATAGTTGATATTATTTTGGAGCAAGTACCGTTGCCTCCTGAAGAGAATTAATATTTTTTTAGCATAGACAGTACGGAAAAAACAGCGAAAGGCACATGATGAAATCAAAACAAATCAATAGCAAAATATGGATATCACCATCAAAAGATATGATGCTAGGCAAGGGACGCGTAGAACTACTGGAACATATCCACGCTACAGGCTCCATTTCTCAAGCTGCCAAAATTATGAAGATGAGCTATAAGGCTGCATGGGACAGCATTAAAGCCCTCAATACGCATGAGCTTTTGGTAGAAAAGCAAACGGGCGGCAAGCATGGAGGCGGCTCTAAGCTGACGCCAAAAGGACTTGAATACATTGAAGTTTATAAAGAGCTAGAAACCATCCAAGATTATTTTTTTGGCTCACTTGGCGGTCGTATTAACTCTTTGAAAAATCTAAAAACATTGACATCAAAACTCACTCTTCGTACAAGTGCCAGAAACCAATTGCATACTACAATTTTAAAAATAGACAAACAAGACCACAGCATTATGCTTACGCTGAGCATGGAAAACAATCAAGATATAAAAGTCACCATTACTCCCAAAAGTCTAGAAGAGATGAAGCTAAAAGAAAAAATGTCTCTAATAGTTCTACTTAAAGCATCGTCTATCACTCTGCATGAAAAATGCCCGCCGGATACTCCATATAATTGGCTTCACGGTACTGTAAAATCACTTGATATTGGAGGCGAGTATGCTGAAGCTGCTATAGAACTCGACAATGGAGGAGAAATTATTGCTTCATTGGCAGCTGTTGAATGTGATTCCGTAAACGTTGGCAAGCCTGTATGGGCACATTTCAAATCGAATAGTGCTATTGTAGCAATATAATCAACCACACATTAGCTATGTATACAAAAAATTAATTTATATATCAACATATCTTGATTTGTTATAATTATTCTGCTATAGTTGCGAAGAAGGAAACAACAATGGATATTTTTTTACAAACCGTAGGCGCGATAAACGATGAAACAAGAGTGCGTATCTTGCGCTTTATAGATATTAACGGCGAGGTATGTGTATGTAACATAGAAGCTTCGTTTAATATGATACAGTCTCGTATATCAAGACATCTTAAAATTCTAAAAGATGCCGGTTTTTTGAGAGTAGAACGCAGAGGCAAATGGGCATATTATAGCATCCGCTCTCCTCTTGATGAATTTAGACTCTCAATACTAAAAGAAATAGCTCATTTAAATTTGGATATGCCAAAGCTGACCAAAAGTTGCAATGCATGATACCTGCGTCTTTGATTTTTTTGACAACCCTTCTTTTTGTCATATGGCAACCGCGCGGTTTGCAAATAGGCACAAGTGCAATTATTGGTGCCTTGGTTGCTTTAATGGCAGGCATTGTTAGTTTCAATGATATTTTAACTGTAACCGATATAGTCTGGGATGCTACTTTGGCATTTATCGGCATTATTATACTTTCAATGGTGCTTGATGAGATAGGTTTTTTTGAGTGGTGCGCGATCAAAACTGCAAAACTTAGTCGGGGGAATGGTCATCTTATGTTTGTTTATGCATTACTGCTTGGGGCTGGGGTCTCTGCTCTATTTGCAAATGATGGTGCAGCATTGATCTTGACTCCGATATTGCTAGCAAAGATGAGAATTTTAAAACTAAATGCCAAGAACATTATTGCATTTTTGTTAGCCGGCGGGTTTATCAGCGATAGTGCGTCATTGCCGTTTGTGTTTTCAAATCTAACCAATATAGTAACTGCAAACTATTTTAATATAGGCTTTGGAGAGTATTTGGCAAATATGATAGTACCATTTATTGTAAGTACCATAATATCCATAGTAGTTTTATGGATTTTTTTGCGCAAAGATATTCCATCCCGTGTCGACACTAATCTGTTAAAAAACCCGAACGATGTGCTAAAAAATAAAATGCTTTTTTATTTCAGTTGGTTATTTTTGGCTCTTCTCATCGCTGGATATTTTATAGGCGATCATTACGGATTACCTATAAGTGTATTTGCTCTTGGCGGGGGGTTGCTTTTTTTAATAATATCAAGCATTACAAAAACCGTTGAGCCGCTACATATCATCAAAAATGCCCCTTGGCAAGTTGTCTGGTTTAGTATAGGACTTTATATTGTAGTTTATGGGCTCAAAAATGCTGGACTAACAGACTATCTAAGCATTATCCTAAAAGAGTTGTCAATCAAAGGAGATATGATAGCTATCATGGGCACTGGATTTATCAGTGCAATTTTGAGTGCTATCATGAACAATATGCCGACAATCATGATAATGGACATAGCATTAACTAATATTCCGAATCAAACTTTGGCATATGCAAATATAATCGGATGCAACCTAGGACCCAAAATGACTCCGTTTGGCTCTCTTGCAACTCTCCTTTGGCTTCATGTACTTGATAAAAAAGGAGTACATATCGGATTTTGGGAATATAGTAAATTCGGACTTATTGTTACGCCTCCGGTTTTACTAGTGGTTTTGATTTCGTTATATCTATTTTAAGGAGTAATTTGTGAAAAAAGTATTAATAATGTGCACAGGAAATAGCTGCAGAAGTATCATAGGCGAAGCGCTTATCAATGCCGAGCTTGATGGGATTAAGGCTATGAGTTGCGGGATAGCCCCTAGCGGCAAAGTCAATCCAAATGCGAAAAAAGTCTTAGAGCAAAATGGCATTTGGAGGAATGAATATCACTCTAAAAGTTTGGATGAAGTGATAAACGAACACTTTGACCTAGTAGTGACGGTATGTGATCATGCTCATGAAACATGTCCAATGTTCCCTCGTCCAATTCCAAAAATCCATGTCGGCTTTGAAGACCCGGATGGCAAAGATTACGAAGCATTTGAAAAAACCTACAAAGATATACAAGAGACACTCTTGCCAAAAGTAGTGGAGTTTTTTAAGTAATGGAAGGTTTTCTAATAAATGCCATAGAAGCGCATACAACATTTGCTATATTTGCTTCATTTTTAGTGGGAGTACTTACCTCGATCGCCCCATGTTCGATTATCACATTACCACTGCTCGTTAGCAGTGCGTTAGCTCTTAGTAGTGATATAGAACCAAAGAAGAAGAAACAATTTATTTTACAATATTCGTTTTTATTTGTATTTGGACTTGTGGTTAGTTTTTCAATTTTGATGTTGCTTGTGTCTAAGCTTGGTATCATGCTGAGCGTTGCACCTCTTTGGGCATATATTTTGGCATCATTGTCTGTTTTTTTGGTTGCATTTTATGCTATGGGGTTTTTTGGCGAACTTGATAAGCAAAAAATAGCCGATAAATTTTTACCGCTTAAACTTTTTGGCGCTATTATAATAGGAATTATTTTTGGTCTTGTAAGTACGCCTTGCGCAACTGCCCCGCTTGTTACTATTGTTTCTGTTGCTTCCGGGAGCGGTTGGGTATATTCGTATCTACTTGTTTTGGCATTTGCCATAGGCCACGCATCTCTTCTTTTGCTTTCGGGCATTTCTGTAGGATTTGCAGGAGGTATTGCAAAAAGCACAATACTAAACAAACTAAGCATTTGGTTCAATAGAATATTTATTGCGATTTTGCTAGCTATTGGCTTTTATTTTGCTTACAAAGCATATCTTATTATCTAAAGGAAAAAAAATGAATAAATTTTTAAAAATCTTTTCAGCCGTTTTGGCTATTTTTAGCTCATCAAGCGCTTTAGCAGATGAGCCGATGCTAAAATCTACAAGCTATGCGTCCATAGAGTCAAAAATCGGCAAAGGCAAACCTATGATGCTTGAGTTTGGTTCTACGAGTTGCCATTCTTGTGTCATTATGGGACAAACGCTATACAAGCTAAAGCAAAAACATCCTCAAAGCAATATCTATTTTATAGATATATATAAAGACGAACAAGCTGCGATGCAGTATGGGGCAGTGATGATTCCTGCTCAAGTTTATCTCGATAAAAATGGCAAAGTTATAGAAAAACATTTTGGCAAAATAGAGTACAGTGAGCTTGAGAAAAAACTCAAATCACTTGATATGTTATAGGAGAAAAAATGAATATTAAATTTAAAGAAAATACAAAAGGCATTAGTGCTTTAATTAATGGATTTAGTGTTGAAGAGCTAAATAAAAAAGTTAGTGATTGCAAAGATGGGAATTGCAGCTGTAATTGCAGTCCAGAGATAATGGAGAAAATCGAAAACATCGAGGTTTGTTCTCATAAAGATGGAGCAGAAATAAAAATAACAGGCGATATCAAGGTGCAAAACATTGCTCCAATGATGGAAAAATGTTTTATTTCAAACGATAGAGAAAATTCGTGCAAAGCATAATAGATAAAAAAACCATTATACAAAGAGTAATTTTTTTAAACATTGCTCTTATAGTTTCTGAAATAATTGCTGGAATTTATAGCGGATCTATGGCTTTAATTGCTGATGCTTTTCACAATTTAGGCGATGTGTTGGCACTTTTTATAACATTGGTTGCTATTATTTATGGGGCAAAAAAAGCGACAGAAACGATGACTTTTGGATATATCAGAGCAGAATCAATGGCAGCTTTTGTAAACTCTATTTTTTTATTTATTACCATGATATTTATTTTTGTCGAGTCTGTCCAAAGATTTTTAAATCCGCACGATATTAATGCTCCGATAGTTATATTTACTGCATTGATTGCTTTATTGGTAAATGGTTTTAGCACTTGGCTTCTTAGCCAGAATAATATTGCTCATGAACACAATCATACACATGATCATGAAGATATGAATATTAAATCAGCATATCTTCATATGCTTGGAGATGCCTTTGTTTCACTCAGTGTTGTTGTTGGCGGTATAATTATGTATTTTTATGGCATTAACCAAATAGACTCTTTATTATCTATGGTTTTTAGCATTTATGTAATGGCTGCAAATTTTTCGATTCTTAAAAATTCTTTTTTTTCGCTAATGGACTCAAACGATCATAACTTAAAAGAGATAGAAAAGCTGATACTTGAATCCAATGAAATTTTATCTATTCATGACTTGCATCTTTATCGTCCTAATTCTGAAAGATCATACGGTTCAGTTCATATAGTGTTTAAAAATGACTTATTGCTGAGCGATATTGAAACCGTTATTGAAGAAACCAGAAAAAGAGTGTGCGAAAAAGGTATCATTCATTTTATTATTCAGCCTGAAAGCACAAAGTATCATTCAAATGATATTAGTTGCCATACGCACTAAAAGGGGTAGAGATGTTTGATTGGTGGGAAAAAATTGTTGATAATTTAGTGTATGAAATTTGGGGAATGAGCAGCGAGGATGCCATAGGAAGTGCGACACACTTTTTTATCTATGATACGATAAAGATTTTTATTCTTTTGGTTGCCATTATCTTTGTAGTAAGTTTTCTTAGAACCTTTTTCAATACAGAAAAAGTACGCGTTTATTTGCAGGGCAAAAGTGAGTTTAGTGGTAATATTTTAGCAGCGCTTTTTGGTATTATTACGCCTTTTTGCAGCTGTTCTGCTATTCCGTTATTTTTAGGGTTTATGCAGGCTAGAATTCCAATAGGGATAACTTTTAGTTTTCTCATTTCTGCGCCACTGAACAATGAGATAGCCATTGCAATGCTTTTTGGTCTTTTCGGATGGAAGATAACTGCACTCTACATTGCCCTTGGGTTGCTTGTGGCCATAGCTGGTGGGTACATCATCGGCAAAATGAAGCTAGAGAAATATATACTCATACCTGTCACACCGATGGAAGGAGAGCTTGAGGATGTTAAAATCGAATCAAGCATTAAACAAAGAGCCAATGAAGCGTGGGACTATACTTCTGATATCTTCAAAAAAATCTATCTCTATGTGATGGCTGGAGTTGGCATTGGTGCATTTATCCACGGTTTTGTACCGGCTGATTTTATAGCTTCATATGCAGGCGGAGATGCATGGTATGCAGTACTGTTGGCGGTTGTAATGGGGATTCCAATGTACTCAAATGCAGCCGGCGTAATGCCGCTAATTGAAGTTTTAACATCAAAAGGCATGCTAATGGGTACGGCTCTTAGCTTTATGATGGCAGTCACTGCTCTAAGTTTGCCAGAAGCGATGATCCTAAAAAGGATATTGCACATTAGGCTAATAGGGATATTTTTTGGTATAGTTGGATTAGGGATACTTCTTGTGGGGTATTTATTTAATTTTATTTTAGGAGGTAACTGAATGAAAATAGAAATACTTGGAACCGGTTGTGCGAAATGTAAAGCTTTAGAAGCTGTAGCCAAAGAGGCTGTAAGCAAAGTCGGCGGTTTTCATGAGGTCGTAAAGGTTGATGATATTGGCGAAATTATGAAATATAATGTTGTATCAACTCCTGCGCTTGTAATTGACGGCGTTGTCAAAAGCACCGGTAAACTTCTTAGTGCTGATGAAGTAATTGCATTTATGAATGACACAAAGGGCGTGGATAGCAAAAGCAGTTGTGGATGTGGCGGAAAGTGTTAAAATGGCAACGGATTTGAATTATTTTAAGGACAAATTAACGGCTCTCAAAAAAGATGTCCAAAAAAAACATTGAGATACTAAAAGAAAAGTCAAAGCCGGTCAGTCCTGATTGTTCACTAGGAAGGTTAACAAGACAAGAGGCAATGCAGGAGCAAAATGTAGCACTTTCAAATCTTAGAGATTATGAACTAAAGCTAAAAAGAATAGAATCAGCACTGCTAAGGATTGAAAACGGTTCATTTGGAGAAAAAATGCCTAGACTGTGGCGAGGAAATAGCTCTAGGTAGGCTTGAAATTATGCCTGAAGGGATATTTTGTATACATTGCGCATCAAAAAAAAGATAAAATAACCACAAACCTCAAGACGGCTTCAAAAAAAGAGGCTTCGACTATACAAAATCATCTTTGGTTCTTAAAACATATTCAAAATATCTAATTCCTCTCTCCTAGTACATATGCGAGTTCATGAATATTTTCTGCGATATATTCTATATCTTCTATGGCGTCGCGATCAGATGCGAAAAGTATTTGATCTCCATACTCAAGCGTAATTTCACTCATATCGGGCAATAAATACAACTCATCTTTTCTAAGTAGCAACAGAGCTACAATAGGATTTCGCTCATCCCTGTTTGCTCTTGACCTTGTCAATGTTTCTAGCTTGATTGACTCTTTACGCTTGATTCTTTCTGCTAATGCACGGGCATGCTGATCGTCAACAAAAAGTTTATATATAGATGGATTGTCACCGACTTTGGCTTTAAGCATTCCTAGTAATTCTTTCGCCCACGTCTCGTCTTGTTTCACCGCATGAGCAATAAATTTATCAACGATTGGATCTATAAGCGCGGCTATAGTTTTGTATATCAATAAACGAGAAGGCATAAACACATAATTAATATTGGCATAATGAAATAAAGCTTGATTTTCTATGTCATTTTCTCTTGCTATTGTTACAATGTTTGGATTAATTTTACGAGCAATAGAAAGCAAAGAAAGATTTGTAGTATCATCTTTAGACCCGGCTATGATGGCTACGGCATCTTCTGTTCCGGCCTGTAGCAACACTTCTTTGTCATCTGCATCTTTAAAAAGTATTTCGCCCTGTTCTTTTTTGCTGAAGGTATTTTTCTTTGTGGCATCCATCTCTATAAAAACTGCATCGATATTGTTTTTCTCTAAGACATTTTTTATCTCATGCCCCATTCTGCCGTATCCGCAAATGATATATTTGCCTTCAGGAAGATGAAAGGCCATTGTCCTCAAATCTCCCCTTCCATGCATCCATCTAACTAGCTTGTATAAAGATGGCGCGGTAAGCAGCATTTGAATTTGCTGTGAAATAATCTCGAATGGATTTTCTATGATCTCTACTCCAAGATCTTCAAGATTTTCAGTCATATGTTTGGTAGTGGATTTGATAGCCAATGGGATCTTTGAATTAAGTATTTTGGCGGTTATCGCGATTTTGAGATTAAGATTATCGTTTTCAAATAAAGAGACCAGCCCTTTGCAATACTTTGATTTGATGCCTGCTAGCTCCAATGCTTTTGGATCATATATGTCAGCCTCAAGAATAGGAACAGATGGCACATAATTTTCGAGTACCAGCTCGTTTGCCCTGTCGGGATTTTTTTCAATTACAACTGCTCTATATCCTTGGGCAAGCATCTTGCCTACTATCTTTTTTGTGACATTGTTGTATCCAAGAATTATGAAAAAGTCTTCTCTTATTTTTCTAACTTTTTTACGAAAAGCGGTTTTTTTGATCTCGCTGATAAATAGCTTATCTTGCAATATAGAAAGAAGAGAGCCTATGCCATAAAACCAACCGATAACGGTAATATATATCAGAGCTGATACCCACATGCGTTGCGGATAAGAAAATGTATAAGGTACTTCTCCAAAGCCTATGGTTGTAGCCGTATAAGTAACGAAATAAAACGCATCAAAAATAGTCATGCGATAGATTTTTCCGTCTACCTCAATCCCGTCAAGTGATATTAACCCAGCAATTGCAATAGTATATGTAACAACAATAACAATAAAAGGCACTCTCATTTTTTGAAGCAGAAGCCAAAGCGATGAGTTTTTCATGCCGGGTTACCTTTTTGACTTAATCGTTTCTCCGATATAGAGTATAACTGAAGTGATATTTGCCAATAATGCTCCGCCAGAAAGAGATATGACTACTGATGTCGTATGCGTATCCAATGCTCCTGCGGTATAATAAACAATAGTCCAAATAGTAGCAGCAGCTATCAGTTGTATATCCGCAACAAGAGAAGTGGCTAACAATACTGAACCGATTTGTGTTTTATCGCCTATTTTGAGTGTTGTGGCTATGAGATTGACCACAATTGCAGCAAAAAGTTCATATTTGCTATGCAGCTCAATATTACTCAAGTCCCCATAAAAAAAACCAAAATTCAGCGTCATCGCCAAAATGATAAAAAACCCGCTAATAAGCTTATCAAAATTCATCTATTTCTCCTTTGTGAAAATAATAAAACATATGATTTGCATCATACGTTTAAATTTTGCATTTTATTATTCAAATATTTGCGATACGCCCTATATACCAATCCTAAGCCTATTAAAACGACAGGAATAGCATAATACCAATGTGCCATTGCTAAATGGAATAGCGCTATTATCTCTTTGCCGAAATACCATACCGGCACTATGGTAAGCGCAGCCCAACACCAAGCACTTATAAGATTTATTATGCCAAATTTTTTGGCACTATATCTAGTCAATCCTATTGATATAGGAAGAATTGTCCGCATTCCGTACATATATCTTTGCAAGAAAATAATACCAATACCGTACTTTCGAAGCAATAGCGTTGCAAGGGCAAATTTACGGCTATGATGTGAAAATTTTTTATTGATATAGCTTTTATTGTATCTGCCAATATAAAAGTATATCTGATCCCCTACAAACGCTCCAATGCCTGCTACAAAAATGGCCAAAAAAAGGTTCATATCTCCAGAATGACACAACAAGCCGCCCATTACAAGCCCTATCTCTCCTTCTAATATGCTCCAAACAAATAAAATAACATATCCGTATCTTTTTAATAAATACAAAAGTTTATTTTCGAATCCATCAACCGGTACATTATACAAGACATAGGCTAGTAAAATGGCAAACGATAAAACAAAGACAAAAAGAACTTTCCCTGAATTGTTTTGGAGCCATTTAAAAAAAGAAGTCAAACTACATCCACCCTTTTTTCTTAAATATATACAAAGGAGTTATAGAGGAGAACACCATCAATAAAGCAGCAATTGCATATCCGTATTTCCAGCTTAGTTCCGGCATAAAATGGAAATTCATTCCGTATATGCTAGCTATTAGCGTTGGCGGCAAGAAAATGACATTTACAAGAGTGAAGATTTTGACTGTTTTGTTTTGTTCGATATTCAACATACCGACAAATATATTTTGCAAATAATCTAGTCTCTCGAAATTAAAATCAGTATGCTCAATGAGTGATTTGATATCTTTGAGCATGATAATGATATCGTCAGTTGCCAATCTATAAATGGTGGATTTAAGCAAGGAGGTCAATATGCGCTGTTTATCTGTAAGATTTTCTCTAATTTTCATATTGAGATCTTCAAATGCAGAGATTTTTTCCAATATCTCCTCGTCATCATTTGTATAATCGGAAAAGACGTGTCTTCTAAGTTTGGCTATCTCTTTTGACAAGTTCTCAATAGCATCGGCATCAGCATCAATACGAATATCGATAATTTGACAAAAAATATCAAATCCGTCTTTGAACTCTTTTGGCGATGAGATTAATTGTTTGTTAAATTTATCAAAAGACGAAAGTTCTTTATAGCGTATAGAAAAAAGTATTTTATTTTGAAGGATAAATGAAACGGTTTCGTTGTATGGATTTGGGTCATTTGTGATCAAAAAGTAGCTATTTATCTCTACTCTTTTATCTTCTTCCCAATATCTAGAGCTTATCTCTATCTCTTCACTCTCTTGTTTTGTAGGAAATTCTATATCGAACATCTCTTCTATAGCAATAACTTCTTTGCGTGTGGGGCGAAGCATATCGATCCAAATCACATTGTTTTGTTGTTTGGATTCTTGGAGTAATTCTAAGTTTTTTATAACTTCAAGCCTGTTGCCAGTTTTGATGTAACATCTTACCACGAAGTCTCCTTTGCTATACGTTGACATAATAATATACTTAAAGAGCTAAAAAAGGACTAAAAATAGATATTTTATAACAATGGCTAGGCGTTTGGTTACTTTTGTCTTCCGTCCAATATCGGCACAAAAAGACAAGGCTCTATCGCTTCACTGCTTATTTTCCCATTTCTCTTGTAATATCTTGTCAAGATCTGCAGTGTTCCTTCTTGAACGGGAGCTACAAGTATGCCGCCATCAGATAATTGATCAAAAATAATATCCGGTATCTTTTCTGCTGTTGCTGAAAACAAGATCCTATCATATGGTGCATACTCCTTCCATCCTAGCTGACCGTCTTCAAACCTTGTAAATATATTATAGATATCTAGTTCGTTAAAGCGTCTTTTTGCATCTTTTAGAAGTTCTCCTATTCTCTCTATAGTAAAAACCCTGCGACACATTTTGCTCAATATCGCTGCTTGATAACCGCTCCCGCATCCAATCTCAAGTACACTATCCACGCCCTTCATCTCTAAATGCTGCGTCATTTTAGCTACCGTGACGGGTGAGCTTATCCATTGGTTGTCACTCAAAGGCAATGCATCAAGCTGGTAAGCCAAATGTTTAAATACCGGTGGCACAAACACCTCTCTGTTGACAGCTAAAAATGCTTTTTTAACATTATCGTCCAATGGAAATTGAAGTTCAATCTGCGCTATCATTCTTTCAATTTGTCGTTTTTTTAGCATCTCTTACTCCATTGTTATATATCTACGCATTTTTGTTACTTCTCTTAAATCTACTATCAAACTGCAAGGCACCCCATTTGGAGAGAAGATCATAGAATTATTTACGACATCTTCATAGCCGCTGCTAGTCGATATCACAAAACATTGATTCATTACAGCCATAGCTTTGGATAAGATCTCAAAATGCTCCTCTCTGCTCTTACCCCATTTTGCCGGAACCATTATTATGTCGCTGCCTTCTAGCTGCTTCCACAATTCTTTGAAGCGCAATTCAAAACATATTACTATTCCAAACGTAACGCCATCAATTTCAAATGGCGCGATAAGCTTTGTATCTCCGGAAATAAAATATCTGTCTTCATTGCCAAGCCTAAACAATTTTGATTTTTCTTGTGAATGTATTATTTGGTGATTATGAATAACTATTGCTTGGTTGACAAAACCGTTATCAAATTTGCGGATAAGTGTCAAGACAACTATGGCTTCGTCAACTTTTTGTTTGAGCATTTCTATGGCATATTCAGAAAAAGCCGATGCTTTATCCATATTTTCATAATCAAATCCGCTCAAATATAATTCTGGAGCTAAAATGATATTTTTATAATCATTTCGTTTGTCTATCTTTTTGAGCAAATATTGGAGATGTTCGTCGTAAGCGGTATTTGAAAAAAAATCTATACACAACACCTCAAGTTGTGATGGTCTAGAAGTCATCTAAATCAAGGCTTCCTATAGAGTAGTTTGTATTTTTCGCTTCGAAGAAATTAGATTTTTGGTCATTAAATTTAGAGAAATTATCAACCCACTTAATTGGATGTTCAACATTGTAGATTTTTTCTAAACCAACCGCTTGGAGTCTCTCATCTGCTAGATATTGTATATACTGGTCGATAATATCATTCGTAAGACCCAATATCTGACCTTGCGTAATATACTTACCCCAATCGCTCTCAAGCTTTACTGCTTGTCTAAACATTTCATAAACTTCATCCAATAGCTCTTTGGTAAACAGTTCTGGTCTCTCTTTTTTGGTTGATTTGATCATATTTTGGAAAAGCACCAAGTGAGTTACTTCGTCTCTTTGGATAAAACGGATCATATCTGCAGATCCCAGCATCTTGCCTGAACGAGCTAATGTGTAAATATATGTAAAACCGCTGTAAAAATAAATTCCTTCCAAGATTTGGTTTGCGAACATAGCTTTTACTATATTTTCATCTGTTGGATTGTGCCCGAGCTCATCATAAACTTTTGCTATTGCATCATTTTTTGTTTTAAGCATCATATCTCGTCTCCAAAGCTCATAGATCTCTGCAGAATTAGTTGAGATACTATCAACCATAACCGCATAGCTTTGGGAGTGCAAAGCCTCCTCGAATGCTTGTCGTACCAATATAAGGTTGATCTCCGGAGCTGTAATAAAAGGATTGACATTGTCAATAAGATTATTTGTCTGCAAAGAGTCCATAAAGATAAGCTGTGCCAACACTTTATCATATGCCGTTTTCTCAGCATCTGTAAGATGTTTATAATCCCCTACGTCTCTAGTCATATCGACTTCTTTTGGAAACCAAGTATTATTTAACATAACTTCCCAAAGGTTGTATGCCCATTGATATTTGATATCATTAAGTTCGAAGATACCGGTAGGGTCTCCTCCGAAAATTTTTCTATCGTTTGTGCGTTCTTGGGAGTTTGGATTGTATATTTTTTTGCGTTCCATGCATCTATTCCTGCAAAATAAAAATTTTACTTATTATACACTTTTTGTCTGATTGTTTGTTAAGGCAGAGATGGAGAGGCAGCTTTTTCATTTGAGTATTTATAGGAAGGACTTTAGGGGGACATATGATAAAATGAAAAGCTGCCTAGAAAGCCAAAACACAAAGATTATTGGGGATTAAATACCTTGTTGCTTCCTAAGTAGTATTGTATGGTCTATTTGTGTAGCAATTGTGGATATTATTGGCAACCTGCACATTCTATGCTTCTATCTGCTACACTATCTGTCTGTTTTACGGTTTCTGGCGATTCGCTTCGTAGATAATAAGTAGATTTGAGGCCGAATTTCCATGCATCCATATAAATATCGTTTAAATATTTACCGCTAGCCTTATCTAAAGTGATAAAGATATTCAAGCTTTGACCTTGATCGATCCATTTTTGTCGAACTGCTGCTGCTCTTATAAGGACTCTTTGGTCAAGCTCAAAACTAGGAGTATAAAATTCCCAAGTATTTGGCGAAAGATTTGGTGCGACTACCGGTATCATGCCTGATAAATTTTTCTCAAACCATTTTCTTTTATATATTGGCTCGATTGCTTGTGTGGTTCCTGTTAAAATGGAGATGGAGCTGGTAGGTGCAATTGCCATAAGGTATCCATTTCTCATGCCGTCTGTTTTTACTTTTTCTTTAAGGGCTTGCCAATCATGGGTATAGCCAAAAAGCCCTCCGCGATCTACTAATTTGCATGCATTTTCATTTGCTTTGTCAATAGGGAAAATTCCTTTGCTCCAATCAGAACCTTCATATTGAGAGTATTTGCCCTTTTCTAATGCTAAATCGCTTGATGAGCGAATAGCATAATACGATATTGACTCCATAACCTCGTCTATTTTTTCAAAATGTTCTGTGCTGCCCCACTCTATAGAAGCTTCAGCAAGCATTTGTGCTTCACCCATAGCGCCAAGGCCGATCGCTCTAGTCTTTTGGTTTGTTTTTTTAACTTTTGCCAATGGATAAAAATTAAGATCAATAACATTGTCCAGCATTCTTATTGCAATTGGCACAACTCTTGCTATATCCTCTGCAGTATTGATCTTTGATAGATTTATAGATGCTAGATTACATACCGCCGTATCGCCGTCATTGCTCTCTTTGTCAACCATCCAAATTTGTTTACCGTTTATGCTGTCAAGTGCTGTCACTTTTTTTGCCGGTTTTGTCATGCCGTTGTCAACGGTTATAGGAGTGTCTTCTTCGTAAGCATCCACGGTGCCGTCAATATAAGTAAAACGTGTTTTATAATGATTCGGTGATGTATTTTGGAATATTTCAGTACAAAGATTTGAGCTTCGTATTACTCCGGTATGTTTATTCGGATTAGTTTTGTTTGCGGCATCTTTAAATGTCAAAAACGGACTTCCGGTTTCGAAATAAGCTCTTAGGATATCTTTCCACAAAGCCTTGGCCGAGATAACTTCTTTGGTTAAGGTCTCATCTTTTTCAAGCTCTTCATATCTCTTCTCAAATTCATCGCCATATAGTCCTGTAAGCTCAGAAACCTCAAACGGATCAAACAGCGTCCATGTCTCATCTGCTTCTACTCTTCTCATGAATATATCATTTATCCACAAAGACGGGAAAAGCTCATGTGCTCTTCTTCTCTCTTCTCCTGAATTCTTTTTGAGATCAAGAAAGTTTTTGACATCAATATGCCATGGCTCTATATACACGGCAATAGCGCCTTTTCTGGTACCTAGCTGATCTACGGCTATGGCTACATCATTGGCAATTTTCAAAAACGGGATAATTCCGCCTGCTGCATGTTTGTGCCCGTCAATGAAAGAACCCATGCCTCTTACTAATGACCAATCCCAGCCTATACCGCCTCCAAACTTGGAGAGTAACGCCATCTCTTTATAAGCATCAAATATACCTTCTATATTATCAGGGGTTGAGCCTATATAGCATGAACTTAATTGGTGTCTCGGTGTTCTGGCATTACTTAATGTCGGGGTTGCTGCCATCACTTCAAATTTACTCAATACATCATAAAATTTCTTAGCCCATGTTTGCGAATCAAATTCATTTTGTGCCAAAAACATAGCTACTCCCATAAAGAGATGCTGAGGCAGCTCAATAGGCACGCCTTCTTTGTCTTTGAGCAAATATCTATCATACAGCGTTCGTATGCCAAGATAATTAAACTGCAAATCTCTCTCTGGCTTTATATGATCATTTAAATCATCAAGATCATATTTATCTTTAAGCCCTAACACTACTCGGCCCTCTGCCTCGCCTCTTTTCATATATTCTCTTAAATGGTCATATCCAGTAAAACCTGTAACCTTATGATAAATATCATAAAGAAATAATCTAGCTGCTACAAATGTCCATTCTGGTCTATCTATATCGATCTTGTCAACGGCTGTTTTAATAAGAGTTTGCTGAATCTCCTCTGTGCTGATCATATCTCTAAATTGGAGCTTAGCATCAACTTCCAATTCGCTTTGACTCACGCCATTTAGGTTCGCGACTGCTGCAGATGTATACTTTTGAATTTTAGTCACATCCAAGGCTTCAACGCGACCATTTCTTTTAACTACTCTAATCATAATCACATGCCTTTATCGTTTTTATTTATAATTTTTTTTTTGGTTTTAATATAATAATATTATAGATTCTACTCAAAGTTGGCTTTGAATGATTTTAATTTAGAAAGATTTTCGGCTATTTTAAAGATAAGTATATATTATAATACTTTATGTTTTAAATGAAGAAATATACATGATCAAATAGTATAGATTTGGTCATGTATTTTGCAAATAATGGCTGCTTTCATATTGTATAAAAAAATATAAAATCATAAATAGCTTTTACGAAGAACTATTGCATTTAAGTAAAATCTTTACTTCTAATTTAAAATCATTTCCCAAATACCCTTGTAAAAATTGCATCTACATTTTTGGTGTAATAATCAAAATTGAAACACTCTCTTATTTGCTCTTCGCTGAGTTTTGATCTCAAATCCTCATCAGCTAAAAGATATTGAAGATACAAGCTTTCGCCTTTTTCATTTGTAGTAGCTCTGCCTTGTTGTATTTCTTCCCATACTTTCATAGCATTTCTTTGGATGATTTTATATGCATCCTCGCGGCTCACTCCGGCTTTTGGCAATTCCAAAAGAACTCTTTGTGAAAATACAAGTCCGCCTGTAAGATTGAGATTTTTCATCATATTTTCCGGCATCACTGTAAGCTTGGAAATAACACTGTTAAATCTATGCAGCATAAAGTCACTTGTTATAAAACTATCCGGAAGCCAAAATCTTTCTGTTGAAGAGTGACTTATATCTCTCTCGTGCCAAAGAGCTACATTTTCCATTGCCGGAATGGCATACGCTCTAATAATTCTTGCAAGCCCTGTAATATTTTCTGTCAAAATCGGATTTCTCTTATGCGGCATCGCAGAGCTTCCCTTCTGCCCGGCTGCGAAATACTCTTCACACTCATAAACTTCTGTTCTCTGCCAATGTCTCACTTGAACTGCAAACTTTTCAATACTAGAAGCAAGCAGTGCCAATGCCGTAGCCAATCTAGCATATCTGTCTCTTTGTATTACTTGATTTGATGCGGGAGCTGGGGCAAGCCCCAACTCTTCGCAAGCATACTCTTCAAGTTCAAGAGGAGCATGTGCAAAATTTCCCATCGCACCGCTTACTTGCCCTACGCTTATAATTTTCATAGTTTGCTCTAAATTTTCCAAATGTCTAGCCATCTCATCATACCATACGGCTAAAACCAAACCAAAAGTGATAGGCTCGCCATGAATCCCGTGACTTCTGCCGACCATTAATGTCATTTTGTGCTCTAACGCTCTTGTTTTGATAGATTCCATAACCATCTTTACATCTTCTATGATTAACCCCAAAGAGCTTTTCATCTGCAAAGCAACTGCGGTGTCAACAGTATCACTGCTTGTCATTCCATAGTGAAACCATCTGCTCTCTTCTCCAAGGCTTTCTGATACACTTGTAGTAAATGCTATTAGATCATGCTTGGTGACCTGCTCTATCTCGTCTATTCTCTCAACACTAAAACTAGCGTTATCAACTATTTTTTTTGCATCCTCATTCGGAATGAGACCTAGCTTGTTCCATGCTTTGACAACCGCAAGCTCTACATCAAGCCATGCTTGATATTTTGCTTGCATTGTCCATTTGTCGCTCATCTCTTTTCTGGAGTATCGTTCTACCATCTCTCGTCCCTTATGGAAAATTAGTGTATTATTTTACCAAATTAGTCATTAAAGGTTGAAATTTGCCATTTGTACAAAAGCATTTTATTGTCGACTCTCCGATACCGGCGTTTTTGTTTGTAATGAGAACACTCAAAACCACACAAGGAGAGTCTCAAAGACTTATTCACAAAGGGAGAGTAATAGTAAACAACGAAGTGCTTAAAAGTCCCGGTAAAATAATTAGCGGTGATATTTCAGTAACTGTTTTTGAGCCGAAAACGGTTGATATGCCGCCTCTATTTTCTACTAATGATTTTATGCTTTTTGATAAGCCCTCAGGCATATTGGTACACCCCACCACTAGACATACTCCGTTTTCTATGCTTGATGCTATGCGCCAATATGGCGGCATGGAATCCAATCCGGCTCATCGTATAGATAGAGAAACATCCGGTCTTTTACTTGCAAGCAAACATAAGGATGCTGAGGTATTGATCAAAAGCGGTTTTGAAAATCGCATGATACATAAAAGCTATTTAGCATGGGTAGACGGTAAAGTAACCGATAGTTTTGAGGTAAATGTCCCTCTTCAAAAAAATGAAGACTTTGAGTTTAACAAGCATAAAGTTACTGTAGAAAAGTCCGGAAAATTATCTCGTACAAGCTTTGTCCCGATACAATATGACCCTCATCTTGATAGTACTTTAGTACAATGTTTTCCGCACACAGGAAGAATGCACCAAATTAGAGTTCATTTGTTTCACGTGAAACATCCTATACTTGGAGATCCGATATATGGTGTGCCTTTTGGGATAAGCAATGCCTATTTAGATAAAGTATTAAGTGAGGAAGATAGAGCGCTATACACCGGCGCATCAAGGCTTATGCTGAATGCCCAAAGTTTGGATTTTAGCTACAACGAAGTCCAATACAAGATCGAAAGCAAAATAGATTTCGAAGATCTAAAGAGCCTAATTGTGCCAAAAAATGCGAGAAAATTTAATACACAATGAAGCTCTCTGGGCCCTATTGTACATTATCTCTCTTCTACCTTCTACCTTCTGCCTTCTACCTTCTACCTTCAATTATTTCCTTGACTCATAAATAAACCAACCTACCCCTATAATACCAACTGTTGCTATGATAACTATCATCGCGATGTCTAAACTTGTCATTTTTTTCCTTTAAATATTTTGTTCTCTTAGCTGTCCACAGGCTGCCGATATATCTAAGCCCTTTGATTCGCGTATTGTGCAAAGCTGCCCTCTTTTTGTTAGATACTCTTGAAATTCTATCATTGACTGTTTGGATGGCGTTTGAAATTCGCTGCCTTCATATGAATTGAAATATATTAAATTAACCTTTGCCTTAATGCCGCTCAATAGCTTCAACAGCTTCTTGGCGGCACTTATATCATCATTAACATCCTTAATAACAAGGTATTCAAACATTACCCTTTTTCTTTGGTTGACGGGGAAATTTCTCACTGCCTCCATTATGGATGCAATATTATAAGCTTTGTTGATAGGCATAAGTTTTTGACGCAAATCATCATCAACTGCATGAAGTGAAATAGCCAAGTTTACGCCCAAGTCCATCTGTCCTAGTTTTTCTATCTTGCTGCTGAGTCCTGAAGTAGATATAGTTTGGCGATTTGGTGAAATTGCCATACCATCAGGGTCGGCAAAAATCTTCACTGCTTTTGCTACATTATCTAAATTATCGAGTGGTTCGCCCATACCCATATATACAATATTAACCCGTCTATTAGCGTCTATATTGTTTTCTCTCTTTATAACTAAAAGCTGTGCGACTATTTCACCAGGGGTCAAATTGCGCACAAAACCTCCCTTTGCTGTCAAACAAAATGCGCACCCTACTTTGCATCCCACTTGTGATGATATGCACACAGTATATCGTTTATGATGTTTTAAAGTTCCGTCTTCATGATGCTTTTCATCCTTCATTAGAAGCAAAACAGCTTCTATTGTATGCCCATCATGCAGACCAAAAAGATACTTTATGCTTCCGTCGCTGCTATGCTGTACGGTTACTATTTTTAATGGCTCTAGTGAAAATTGGCTAGCAAGCTGCACTTTTAATTCTTTTGGAAGATTCTTCATCTCTTCAAAGCTGCGCGCATAGCGGTGATATATCCAGTTCCAAATCTGTTTAACCCTAAATGCCGGTTTTATAATGGCACTAAGTTCTTCTTTTGTGTAATCATATATTGTTGGTTTCATATTTTATCCGTTTTTAAAAATTGCCAAATAGTTTCTCTTTATTTTGCAGTACATACTCTTTTAGCATCTGCATAGCCTCTGTATGATTTACTTTGAAGTCTCTATGCGCATGGGAATCGCAATAATTTGTTACAACAAAAATGCCTCCAGCGGGAATATTAAATCTCTGAGCAACTTTCATCACGGCATAAAACTCCATATTTTCCAGATGTATTCCTCTTGAGATATAATGCTGCGCCAAAGAAGCATCAGTAGTAATATAATTTGATGAATTTATTATTGTTTCACGTGAAACATCAAAAGCTGTACTAATAAAATTATCTAATGGGGTATAAGCATTGGAAGCAAAATAACTGTTTTCAATATTACAAGCACTTCTGGCATGAATTATATCAAAAATCTTTTTTTCTCCATAACTTCCGGCAGTCCCGACAAATAATAAAAATTTTGGCGGGGTTTTGATGCAAATTTCACTTAAAGCTATAGCAGAATCAATCAGCCCTATTCCTATAGGGGTAGCGAAATCAAAAGACTCTATATTTCCTGCACAAACTATCATCTGCACACCAAAGTAAAAGAAGGGATGATTTGCATAGTCTGCTCGTCTTGAACCGGAACTGGTGCGCTATCACTACTCATAGCCAGCACCTTTCTATTTTCAGAAAAAACTGCTTGGTTACCGCGAAAATCTATGCGTGAAACCTTACAGCTTTTGCCTATCTTTAATGATAAACTTTTAGCATACTGTTTCGCCCATAATATCGCATCAAGCCTCAAGCTGTCGCTATCGCCTTGTTTAGCTTGCTGTTCTTCGCTAATTTGCCATGAGACAGAAGAGATAGAAACCATGAGCTTTTCTTTGTCGCCCAGTCTTTGGATATCCCTTATAAATTTATTTAACTCTTGTGGGTTTTTGGATAAAACCGTGTAAGAAATAGACCCATCGTATCCATCTTGATAACTCTTACCATTATCATATACCATATGCGGGTTTACAGAATACGTCCCGCCTTTAATATCAAGATGCTTTGAAGCATCTACAAAATCAAAAATTTTAGTTAGACGCTCTATGGTTTGTTCTTGGGATAATTTTTGCGATGTTATATTGATTGATGTCGACAATGTATCTGGTTTGATTTTTTTAATAAAAGTTTTAGAAAAAGTTATCTCTGTTTGTGCAATAACAAAAGTTATAATAAAGATAAGTAAAAAAAATAACTTTTGCATTATTTGCTCCTGACAGGTATATTCTCTTTTCTTAGGTATTCTTTGAGATCATTTATGTCTATCTCTTTGAAGTGAAATATTGAAGCTGCCAATGCCGCATCTGCATGTCCAACGGTAAATGCATCCCTTATATGCTCCATAGTCCCTGCTCCTCCGCTTGCTATTAGCGGAATACCTACTGACTGGCTGATAGCAGCATTAAGTTCATTATCAAACCCTGCTTTTGTACCGTCTGCGTCCATAGAAGTGACCAATAGTTCACCGGCTCCTCTATCATATGCTTCTTTTGCCCAAGAGAGAGCATCAATTCCTGTATCATTTCTGCCGCCATGGGTAAATATGTGCCATTTGCCCTGGCCTACTCTTTTTGCATCAATGGCGACTACTATGCATTGCGAACCAAATCTTTTCGCACCCTCTTCTATAAAAGCCGGTCTTTTTATGGCAGCCGAATTGATGCTGACTTTATCACATCCTACGTTTAATAGCGCATAAATATCATTTAGCTCTCGTATGCCGCCTCCGACCGTTAATGGTATAAAAACTTCTTTGGCAACTTGTTTGACCATATCAACAATAGTGCCGCGACCCTCATGGCTTGCTCCGATATCTAGGAAGGTTATCTCATCAGCGCCCTCTTCATTGTAACGTGCAGCAACTTCTACAGGATCCCCTGCATCACGAAGTCCGACAAAATTAATGCCCTTAACGACTCTGCCGTTATCAACATCCAAACAAGGTATAATTCTTTTTGCAAAATAATCCATTTATCTTTAACCGCCTATAAATATGTTAAGATTATACAAAAATATTCCAAAAAGTGTTATTTGTTGGACGATTAAAAACAAAATAAGGTAAATTACTGTATGATTAAGTCAGATTTATCCAAATTTGCAGATAAAAAATTTGGTCAAAATTTTCTAAAAGATGAATTATATCTCCATAAAATCATCCAATCGATGCCCAAAGATGATCTTAAGATCGTAGAAATTGGACCTGGATTAGGTGATTTGACCAGAGAACTTCTAAAAGAAGAGAAATGCGTCATAGCATTTGAGGTCGATAAACGATTGTGTGAACATCTAAATAACACATTTAAAAAATCTATTGACGATAGATCTTTAGAGCTTAGATGCGGTGATGTTCTGCTCAATTGGGGAAATGAAAACTTGATAGATGAGCCGTACCATTTGGTGGCAAATCTGCCGTATTATATCGCCACTCATATCATCTTAAAGGCATTGAGAGATAAATATTGCCAATCAATATTGGTAATGGTGCAAAAAGAGGTAGCTTTGAAATTTGCCGCCAAGCCGAAACAAAAAGAGTTCTCCTCTTTGTCTGTATTGGCTAGCAGCATAGGAGAAGCCGAGATTTGCTTTGATGTACCGTCAAATGCATTTGTGCCTCCACCGAAAGTGACATCGGCGGTTTTGAAAATTACCAAAGAGAGATCATTAGAAGACGAAAAATTTGAAGAATTTTTGCGAACTGCATTTGCACAACCTCGCAAAAAACTCATAAGAAATTTATCGAATCTTGTGGAGATACACATGCTTGAAGAAGAATTTAAAGCACATGGAATGGATACTAATATCAGACCTCATGAGGCAACCATGTCACAATATAAGCATATATATAAATTTATAAAGGAAACTTTTTATGGAAAATAATAAAGACAATACAACAATACAACGAAACGAAAATCCACATCGCAGGCATCCAAATCCGCACAGAAGCAACAAGCCGCAAACAGGCAATATACAACAAGAAGGCGAGAACAAAGAACAATCACGCCCAAATAAGCCAAAAAAACCAAACTTTAGACAAAAAAGCGGCAACAGACCAAATACAAACGAAAATCAGTCTCAAGCCAATAAAAATCCAAACCCTTCGCATGGCAGCAAAGGCGACAGACGCAAAAATCCTGTAACAGTCAGCGAAGAGATGAACAGATCACTTCAAGCCAATAAGGCTGCTCAGGATCTCAGAATGAATCCGTGGAAGATGATAGATGTAAATAACAATGCAAAGGTTAGATTCACACCTCTTGGCGGGCTTGGAGAAATCGGTGGGAATATGGCAGTCTTTGAAACCGAAGATAGCGCTATCATTTTCGATGTAGGTATGAGCTTCCCTGATGAAACAATGCACGGAGTTGATATTCTTGTACCAGATTTTTCATATCTGCACACTATAAAAAACAAAATCAAAGCAATTATCATTAGTCATGCCCATGAAGACCACATAGGGGCTATGCCATATCTATTTAAAGAGCTTAAATTTCCAATATACGGAACACCGCTGGCATTGGCGATGATAAAAAACAAATTTGACGAACATGGACTAAGAGATGATAGCAAATATTTTAATTTTGTTACAAAAAGACAACCATACCCGATAGGAGATTTTATTGTAGAGTGGATGCATATGACTCACTCCATTGTTGACGCTAGCTCACTTGCTATACAAACTCCTGCGGGAACGATTATTCACACGGCGGATTTCAAGATGGACTATACACCGATAGATGGATATGGTCCTGACTTGCACCGCTTGGCATATTATGGATCCAAGGGCGTATTATGTCTGTTATCTGATAGTACAAATTCACATAATCCTGGTTTTACAAAAAGTGAATCAACCGTAGGTAAGACATTTGAACATATATTTATGACGACCAAAGGAAGAGTGATAATGTCAACATTCTCTTCAAATCTTCACCGCATATACCAAGCTATGGATAGAGCCACTAAATACGGCAGAAAAATATGTGTCATAGGCAGATCGATGGAGAGAAACGTGGAAACCACTAGAGCCTTGGGGTATGTCGACATTGCTGACAAGCACTTCATAGAAGTACACGAAGTAGCCAAATATCCCGACAATGAAGTGCTTATCGTAACTACAGGCTCTCAGGGTGAAACCATGGCGGCATTGTTTAGAATGGCAACAGATGAGCATCGTCATATCAAACTAAAACCAAGCGATGTAGTTCTTCTTTCTGCTAGAGCTATTCCGGGGAACGAAGGCTCTGTATCTAAACTGATGAACCATATAGTCAAGGGCGGTACTACAGTGCACTACACCGACCTAACAGACATGCATGTATCAGGACATGCTGCGCAAGAAGAGCAAAAACTTATGCTTCGCCTTGTACAGCCTAAATTTTTCTTGCCTGTGCACGGCGAATATAATCATATAGCGCAACATGCCAAAACAGCTGTTGCATGTGGTGTCGACGAGAGAAATATACTTCTTATGAGCGATGGCGATCAAGTAGAAATCACTCCAAAATATATCAAAAAAGTCAAAACGGTAAAAACCGGTAAAACATACATAGACAACCAAAATAATATAGCTATTGAGAACGATATAGTGCTTGACAGACAAAAGCTGGCCGAAGACGGTATCATAAACATAGTAGCCCAAGTTTCGCAAGAAGCACAAAAAATTGTAGGCAAACCGATCATAACAAGCCATGGATTGGTTTCTAGCAGAGAGATGAAGAAATTTACCAATGATATAGAAACTATATTAGAAACCTTGCTTGCATCTTTAAAACCAGAAGTCCTAAAAGACCACAAAGCAATAGAAAATGAGATAAGAAATGCTGTACGTAAGCATGTTATTAAAATCAAAAAACGCTATCCGCTCATCATACCGACTATTTTTATAATCTAAAGGATTGCTATGAATTTGCTCGAAATTGCCAAAGATACGCTTCTTACGGAAGCTTATGCACTCCAAAAAGCCTCCCAAATGCTTGATGATGCCTTTGTGCAAACAGTAGAACTTATCTTGTCTACAAAAGGAAAGCTTGTCATAGCAGGAGTTGGAAAGTCTGGGCTTGTAGGAGCCAAAATGGCTGCGACATTTGCAAGTACGGGCACGCCATCGTTTTTCTTGCATCCTACTGAAGCACTGCATGGGGATCTTGGGATGATAGGCGCCGGTGACACTGTACTGGCTATTAGCTATAGCGGCGAGAGTGAAGAGCTTGCCAAAATACTGCCCCACATCAAACGCTTAAATATTCCTCTTGTCGGGATGACGGCTTCAAAAGAATCAACATTGGGCAGGTATGCAGATATAGTTGTGCCTATTAATATTCACAAAGAAGCTTGTCCTTTGGGGGTTGCTCCGACTACATCTACTACTCTTACGATGGCAATGGGAGATGCGATAGCGGTTGCCCTGATGCATAGCAGGGGCTTTAAACAAGAGGATTTTGCATCTTTTCACCCAGGAGGAAGTCTGGGCAAAAGATTGTTTATTAAAGTCAAAGATATCATGCGCACAGACAATCTGCCAATCATAAAAGACAATACAGCACTCAAAGATGCTATTGTAGTCATGAATGAAGGCAAACTTGGAACTGTACTGATAGTTGATAAGAATGAAAAATTAATAGCATTGCTAAGCGATGGAGATCTAAGAAGGGCGTTGGCAAAAGATGATTTTGATTTGACTTTGCCGGCTATAAATTATGCTTCACTAAACCCAAAAAGTCATAGAGATATAGAGCTTTTAGCAAGTGAAGCGTTGGCATTGATAGAATCTATGCGCATACAGCTTTTGCCTATTACGGATAATAATGAGCATATTGTTGGTGTATTGCACATACACGATCTAGTCAATGCGGGCATAAAAAGCTAAGGAAAAATATGCGAATCAATAAATATATATCTCATCACACAAAATATTCACGAAGAGATGCCGACGAACTTATCAAGGCAGGGGAAGTAAAGCTTGGTCGTCAACTTTTAGACGACCTGAGTTACGAAGTACAGCCTGATGATAACATATATGTCAAAGGAAGATTGGTCGAAAAACGTACCGAGATTACTGTCATAGCTTACAATAAGCCAAAAGGTGTGCTGGTCACAAAGAAAGATGACAGAGGAAGAGCTACCATTTATCACAAACTTTCAGGCAAGTACAGACACTTCATCCCCGTAGGCAGATTAGACTATGCCTCTGAGGGGCTTTTGATACTTACAGATACTCCAAGAGTGGCTGAGATCCTAATGAATAGTTCGCTGCCTAGAGTTTATAATATAAAAATTGACAAGCCTTTTACTGACGAAATGGCCGAGGCGATGCAAACTGGCCTTGTGCTTGATGATGCAAGAGCCGGCGGACATGAAAAAAGCAGTATCACAGAGATGTCATTTGCACCGTTTGAAAGCTATGAGATCCGCTCAGAAGGTCCAAAATCGACAAAACTGAGAGTAACCATAAGCGAAGGTAAAAATAGAGAGCTAAGACGCTTTTTTGCGCATTTTGGCGCTAAAGTCTTAGATCTCAAAAGAGTGGCTTACGGAGAAATAGAATTAAACAATCTGCCTACAAATAAGACTAGATATTTTACCCGTAAAGAGTATGACGATCTGCATAAATATATGAAAGCTCAAACAAAAGAGGCAAACAAGAGACCACCTAGAGAAAAATAATGAATCTGGCCATCAAATATCGTCCAACATCTCTTGATGATATAGCAGGTCAAGAACATTTGCTTGGACCTGACGGGGTTTTAAGAAAACTTCTTGATGCTAACGCTATGTCCCACGCATTTTTTTATGGTCCTGCCGGATGTGGAAAAACATCATTGGCTAGGATTATTGCCAAAATAATGAAAAGCCCTTTTTATGATATGAATGCAACGACTCTAAAAATAGAAGAAATTAGAACTATTTTTAAAAATCATACAAACTCACTACAAAAACCTCTTATCTTTATAGATGAAGTACATAGACTAAGCAAAACTCAACAAGAGGTGCTTTTGCCTTTTATGGAGAGATATGATGGGATAATTTTAGGGGCATCTACTGAAAATCCGTACTATACATTGACTTCTGCGATGCGTTCAAGGTCTTATCTGTTTGAGCTTCATTATATCAACGAAGAGCAAATGCTTGCTTTGCTCGAAAAAGTAGTACAAAAAGAAAATATACAAATAACCGATGAAGCCAAACAATATGCGATACACTCCAGTTCCGGAGATGCAAGGGCCATGCTGAATCTGCTTGGCAGCGCATCAAAGATCGCAAATACTATAACGCTTGATGCACTCAAATCTCTTCGCCCCTTTGCGCTTCAAAGCGGCAGCAGCGAAGCAGGTACGCATTATGATCTAGCTTCTGCGCTCATAAAAAGCATCAGAGGAAGTGATATAGACGCCGGGCTGTATTATCTTGCAAGACTCATAGAGGGCGGAGAAAATGCTGCTTTTATAGCTAGAAGGCTTGCCATACTCTCTAGTGAAGATATCGGAAATGCAAATCCTAATGCTCTTACGCTTGCCAGCAGTGTATTAAATATAGTTGAACACATAGGATATCCCGAAGCCAGGATCCCTCTAGCTCAACTCGTCATATATCTAGCCTCATCGCCAAAATCAAATAGTGCTTACGCAGCAATAGGCGATGCCCAAAAACACGTACAAAAAGGTGTCATACTTCCTATACCGTCACATATCAAACCAAATTCGACCGAGTATCTATACCCCCATAATTTCGGTGGCTGGTGTGAACAAAACTATCTAGAAAAGCCGATATCTCTTTATAAAACAAAACTGATTGGATTCGAAAAAACACTTAATGAATGGCACGAAAAAATAACTTTTAAAGCAAAATGACCTCCACGGTTGAATCACATTTTTATGATATAATTTTATTACTTATTATAATTTAGAAAAGGATATGTTTATGACAAAAAAATTAAAAACTTCACTACTAGCATCCGGCGTTGCTATAGCGCTATTGGGAGGATGTGCACAACAAGGTTTGGTTGCTGATGATTCATACACTAGAACAAAAACCGGGGCTGTTACGGGCGCAATCGGAGGTGCGATCATAGGGGCTACCACAAAAGGGCACAATAAAGGACAAAGAGCCCTTATAGGCGCATTGATCGGTGGTGCCATAGGTGCTGGAGTAGGATATAGCTTAGATCAACAAGCTAATGCAGTGGCGCGTGCTTTGGGTACAGGCGTTAGCAATGATCCATTGGCAGAACTTGACCCAAATAGGGAAATTATAGTAACCAAAACAGATTCTTATGTCAAAATCACATTTCGTGACAGCATGATGTTCGCCGTCAATTCTGCTACACCAAGATCATCTGCTCAAAATAAAATAAACAAAGTTGTCAAAGTACTTGAACAGTATCCTCAAACCATAGTACAGGTAGCCGGCTTCACAGACAATACCGGTAGCTATAGCTACAATCAAGGACTATCAGAAAGAAGAGCCAACAGCGTAGCTCGTGCTTTTGAAAATGCAGGTGCACCCATGGTATCAGCTATTGGATGTTCTTATAATGCGCCGGTTGCGCCAAATACAACGGCTTCAAATAAATCACTTAATCGTCGTGTAGAAGTGTATTTATACCCAAATGAAAATACGCAAATAAACCCTTGTCAACAATAAAACTTATTTTTAAAATGAGGCCGATAACAAAAGTTATCAGTCTCTCTCTTGCGGCTTAATAGTCAAACTTGCTTGTATCGGTATATGGTCTGATCTGGTGTGCCATTCGCGCCCAGATTTGACATGTGCTTCAACTATCTCCAAACTGCGCACATAAAGTCTATCTAGTTTAAACCATGGAATAAAACTAGGAAATGTACGGCCCGGAACCGGGCGTGGCAAGCGTTTTGATTTTCTATTTTGATGCTGGATCGTTTCAACAGCATCTTTTAATGTAAGCTCCCCTGTTAAAATACGATGTACATGCAAATTCCAATCATTAAAATCGCCCGCTATAACCAAAGGCACATCATGGGAAATATTATGACGTACATGTTCTATAAGAGCCTTTGCCTGTCTAATCCTGCTTCCCTTAAAGAGACCAAAATGTGTGCATATTACATGAATATCGCCATATTTTGGATGCTCTACAATTGCATGCAAAACGCCTCTTTGCTCAAGTTTGTGGTCTGAAATATCGATATTTTGCCAAGTTTTGATAGGATATTTAGACAATATTGCATTGCCGTGGTGGCCATGCTCATAAAAAGCATTAGCTCCGTAAGCTACATATGGATAAATATCTCCTTGCAATGCACTTGTTTGTGAATGTGTATCTTTTGGCAAAGATACATTGCGGCGTTTTATGTTTATATCTTGGACTTCTTGTAAAAAGACAATATCCACGTCTATTTCTACCAAAGCTTCTTTGAGCGTACCTATTCGACAACCATGAACCATAGAGTAAGCTTTGTGAATATTATAAGTAGCAACTGTGATCATAAATCCATCCACCCTTTAAATGAAATCTTGAGCAATATCTCATTTTTATTAATTATAGCATTAAGATGACCAATTTGATATAAAAATATTTTACGCTGAATTTGTCTTTATATAGGATAAAGGATATTAAATCCGAGATAATCTTGCCCATGAGTAAACCAATAATAAAACAACACCAAATAATTGAAACTGACATAAATGATGATATAATTTTTAAACTAGGAGCATATATGTCTTGGATTGCCTTAATAACCATTATAAATTATATTATAGTAGCTTATGTCGTATATCGTGCTATGTTGCGTCCTTACCGTGAACCTGCTGCCAGATTGGCATGGGTACTTGTGGCTATCACAATACCCGTTATAGGCATAATGCTTTATTTTATGTTCGGCGAAACCAGCATAGGGTTTATTCGCGCAAAAAATATGCAAAAACTCAAAAGTGAAATATTCCAAAACCGTTTCAAAGTAGCCCTTAATGAGCCTATAATTGACACGGTTCCCAAAAAATATCATCATATTTTTCGTACCGGACAATCTATTAATGGCTTTTTGCCGGTCGGTGGCAATAAATACCGCTTATTAGAAAATTCTGAAACTATGATAGATTCCCTAGTTGCAGATATTGATAATGCGAAGCATCATGTTCATATATTATTTTATATTTGGTTCGCAAATGAGAGCGGAAGAAGAGTTGCAAATGCTCTTATGCGCGCTTCTCGTAGAGGTGTCGTGTGTCGAGTCTTGGTTGATGCGGTGGGTTCGCGCAAACTGATCTCATCTAATGTTTGGAGTGATTTGCATAAATCTGGTGTACATGCTGTATCCTCATTATCTATAGGCAATACGTTGCTAAGAATGATATTGGGTCGTGTTGATCTGCGAAATCATCGTAAAATTGTGATTATTGATAATTATATCACTTATTGTGGCAGTCAAAATTGTGCCGATGCTCATTTCAACCCAAAAGACAAATATGCTTTATGGATAGATGCCGAAGTTCGCTTCACTGGTCCGATCGCCTTACAAAATCAGCATTTATTTGTCCAAGATTGGCTGGCAGCCACTAGAGAAGATTTGCCGCCAACACATGAATCTGAATATCCAAATGATATAATTGATCTAGCAAATACTCAGATATTGAAAGATATGAGCAGTAAAATGAATAGCCCCTGTCCATCCCAAGTAGTAGGGACCGGCCCGACCGAAAGACATGATGCAATGTCAGATATATTTCAAGTCATAATAAGCTCTGCCCGTCAAAGCCTAACGATAACTACGCCTTATTTCGTTCCAAATGGGCCAGTGCTTAATGCAATATGTTCAGCTGCCAGGATGGGGGTAGTAGTAAAATTGATACTATCTCATAATACTGATTCATGGTTTGTGCGTGCTGCTAGCCACAGCTATTATCCAGAGCTACTGGAGGCCGGGGTAGAGATATATGAATATCAAAGTGAAGTACTGCATTCAAAATTGCTAACAATTGATGGGGAGCTTGGCATGATAGGCTCTGCCAATCTAGACCGTCGCAGTTTTGATCTAAACTATGAAAATAATATAATATTTTATGATAAAAAACTCACAGAAGATATACTTGAAAGGCAACAGTCATATATAGACAAGTCTTTAAACATAACCATTAAAGAAGTGAATGCTTGGAGTAAGCCTAGCTTGCTATGGTACAACATCAATGCTACATTAAGTCCGCTGCTCTAATATATAACATCGTCAAATACCTCTTGTGCTACAATACTGTTTTAACAAACAAAAGGAAAAAATATATATGAAATATTTTATAAGCTCATTTATCATAATGGCGATTGGCCTAGCAACAGCCTTTTTTCTAGGGGGGCTTGCAGCGATTTATGTAACATTTTTGCTTATAATCCTAGAGATTTCGCTATCGTTTGACAATGCCGTTGTTAATGCCAAAGTGCTCAACACCATGGATGTCATTTGGCAAAAAAGATTTATACTTTTTGGTATTCCTATAGCTGTGTTTGGCATGAGACTATTATTTCCGTTAGGAATAGTAGCGATTGCGACGGGCATGGGACTAATTGAGACTTTGCAAGTTGCCATAGGCGAACCCGAACATTATGAAGCGATTTTAAAATCCACGGAAAAAAGTATCTTTGCCTTTGGCGGTGCCTTTTTGCTAATGGTATTTTTGGATTTCTTTTTTGAAGAAAAAGAGGTATATTGGATAAAAATATTAGAAAACTCCAAATTAATAACAAAATTATCGTTATTATCCAATGTAGAACTTTCTCTTGCTATAGCCGTAGGAATCGGACTAGGCCACACAACTCAAGACTTTAGTGTACTTTTGGCATTTATGTATGGAGTATTGCTCCATGCACTGCTTGGTATGGTAGATGATGCCTTTTCTACTACAACGGTCAAAAATGGACTTGCTGGTTTTATATACCTCGAAGTACTTGATGCAAGTTTCAGTTTTGATGGCGTCATAGGTGCATTTGCACTAAGCAGCAATATATTTATTATTATGATAGGTCTAGGAGTTGGTGCCATGTTTGTGCGTAGCATAACACTCTATTTTGTAGAACATAAAACTTTATCAAAATTTAGATATTTAGAGCATGGAGCTCACTACGCAATCGGTATTCTGGCCGTGATCATGCTTATGAAGATCAACATTCATGTAAGCGAACTTGTTACCGGTACTGTAGGCATAGGGCTCATACTATTGGCATTTGCGCACTCAATTTGGGAAAATAAGAGAGAATTATTAAAATAAATCAGAATATATCCTGCGAAAGACCATTCACTTTTGCAGGATAATATACTTAATTTCCTATCTCTTGAACTGTCTCTTTGGTAGCATCATAAGCGTTTCCAACATCGTGCTTGACACCTTTGACCGTACCGGTACAACCAGTTCCCATCATACCAATAAAAGCAGTAATCATTAACCAAAAAATAGTTTTTTTCATTTTTAATCCTTTTGATGAGCTATTTACAAGATTATTATATTCTATCATCTATTTGCTATTCCTTAAAGTCAACGAAGTGCACACCAAGCAAAAAAAGGATAAAATACGAAAAAGATAAAAGAAGAGGAATTATGCATGGTAAGTGAAATTTATACCTATACTACGACGCACATGGATAAAAGCATAGAAGCCCTCAGAAGAGAGTTTTCTACACTTCGCACAGGAAAAGTAACAACAAATATAGTTGACAATATTAAAGTAGACTATTACGGTACTCCTACTGCACTTAATCAAGTAGGTAATGTTATAGTCCAAGATGCAATTACAATAGCTATCAGTCCATGGGAAAAAGCACTATTAAACCCTATCACGAAAGCTATCCAGGAAGCAAATATAGGAGTGAATCCAAACAATGACGGCAGCATCATCAAGCTGTTCTTTCCTCCAATGACCGTTGATCAAAGAACTGAAATTGTCAAACAAGCTAAAGCAATGGGTGAAAAAGCCAAAGTTGCAGTTAGAAATATTAGAAAAGACAGTAACGATAAAGTCAAAAAACTTGAAAAAGACAAAGCTATTAGCGAAGACGAGATCAAAAAAGCTTTGGATCAAATACAAAAGATCACAGATGAGCATATAGCAAAAATCGATGAAGCTCTAAAAGCAAAAGAAATCGATATATTAAAAGTCTAATTATGAATATAGAAAATATATACAAAGAAGCCGGCGCTTTACTAGAAGGGCATTTTATACTTTCAAGCGGCAATCATTCAAACCGATATCTGCAAAGTGCAAAAGTGTTGGAAAATCCTGCCACTGCGGAGATATTAGCGAAAGCCTTAGCTGAACAGATCAAAGCTAGCGGATTAGAAGTAGACACAGTATGTGCTCCTGCCCTTGGCGGTGTTATTGCAGGTTATGAGTTGGCTCGCGCCTTGAAAGTACGAAGCATTTTTGCCGAGAGAAAAGACGGTCAAATGGAACTTCGCAGAGGTTTTAATATAAAAAAAGGTGAAAAAATCCTTATTTGCGAAGATATTATAACAACCGGCGGTTCTGCTATGGAAGTAGCCAAAATTATTTCAGAACTTGGCGGGGAAGTGATAGCATTTGCTGCTCTTGCAAATCGTGGATTCTGTCACCGTCAAAGCAGCAATACTTCTCGCAAAGCCAATTGCAAGCTGCTAGAGAATATTCCATTTTATGCGTTGGCTGATTTTGAATTTGCTATGTATGAACCGAATAATTGCCCTATGTGTCAAGAAGGCAGTGTTGCTATTAAGCCTGGAAGCAGAGCCTAGGCTCTCCAGACAACAGCACAAAGAGCTATATCAATATCACTTTTACGAGGTTTAATGATAATGCTTTCTATCTCATAATTTTCTATGATAAACATAGAGGCTATCTCATCAGCCCTCTTTTCAAGCTCTTCTTCAAGCTCTTTTAGTTCACCTTGTATCAATTCTGCTTTTTCTTTGGCTCTATTCACATCGCTGTTGTTTTTAAACAATTTACTTCCGTGAGAAACAACTTTTTCTATCTTAGAAGCGCTGCTAGAGCCACTAAACAATGCTCCTAATACTGCTATGCCGGTGCTTACAATGGAGCCGCTTGAATCTATTTTCTCTTTTTCTATCTGTTCATTAGCTCTATTTAATTTATCCAACAAGCTCTTCTCTTTGATTTTAAATTGAGCGGTAAGCTTGTTGATAGCCTCATCCTTTTTTACCCTGATTGCATCGCCTACTCTAACTATAAAATCAGCCCTGCTCTCATTTGGTTTTGACTCTAGCTTTAATGATTTACAAGACAAAATCTCCATATTTTCATTTTGGTATAGCCAATCAGCCAAACTAGCTGTTGTTTTTTTTAGGCCTTTATCTGATTTAATTATTTCAGGTAAAGACACAAAAGAAGCAGACGAGGGTGCTTTTGTGGGAAATCTGCTAAAATCAGCATTGTCTTTTGAAATATTTGACCAATCTAAATGTGAATCATTTTCATCCAATGGCAAATTGACAAAAAACTCTTTTTTCTCATCAATTCCTTTAGCTTGTTGATAATAATATATGCTAGCCTTGGCACCTATGGTTGGTTTAAACGACTCTATACCCGGTTCAAAATATTGGGGTATACTTTCATCTAGCAACTCTATGGTTGTCCACATAGCTGTATCGGCTGGTTTTTGCTTGGCTGGAGCAGTTTTTTGACTGCTCATAAGCGATATTATCTCTTCTCTTTTTAGCGGCCCTTTAAGATAACTAAGCGCCCATCTGGTGACAAATAGCCTAATATCATCTAGATGTATACTTTTGAGAAAAAAACTGCGCTTAGGCAGATTTGAAATGATCGAGCGGATCTCATCTTTATTAAAAGATGCTCCTATCTGACCACTAAGTCCATCTATTATCTTATCTACATCTTGAGTAGTTTGCAATCTGCCTATAAACCACGTACCAATATTTGCAAGTCCTTTATAGTCCAAATCCACAGGATTTTGTGTACTTAAAATCATTCCTATACCAAAAGCTCTTGCTTGCTTGAGAAGCAATAGCATCGGCTCTTTGCTTGGCGGGTTTTTGCTTGGCGGGAAAAATCCGAAAATCTCATCCATATAAAAAATAGTCTTCAATATTTCCGTACCACTCTGTAAGCGCATCCAAGCCGTATAACGGTTTAGAAGCAAGGAGACAAAAAACATCCGTTCACTATCATTGAGATGCGATATATTGAATATAGCTATTTTGGCTTTGCCGTTTTCATCATATAAGAGCTTTTGTATGTCAAGAACTTCGCCTTGCATCCAAGCTTGGAAATGAGGGGATGCTATTAGAGCATTGAATTTTGATGCCAAAGCAAATCTGGCATCAGCTGGATAATAATCATCTAGCCTAAGTACTCCTATCTTGTCAAAAGATGGGTTTATGATGCTATTTATCAGTGTTTCTATGCCTATATTTTGATTGTCCATCCAAGTATCAGATACGATCTGCGAAAGCAGAATGTATTCTTTGGAGTTAACAGGGTCTGCTTCTATACCAAGCAATGCCAAAAGACTAAAAACTGTTGTTTTTAGATACATGGAAAACAAGTCACTGTCTTCTAAGATCTCTACAGGCGGAACATCAAGAGAACTCATTACATTTACAGAAATCCCCGCGGAACTGCCAGGAGTATATATGGTCTTGGCTACTGCTTGAAATCTAGCTGCCCTCTCCTTCTCCTGACCAAAACTCTCTATGCCTTTCTTCCAAGATGCCGCAATCTCTTTAGCGTAATCTAGTGGATCTCTCTGTTTAGAGACAGCTTCATCTGTAACCCATGGGACAAATGAAGCCGGATCAAATTCGCTATCAATAAGGCATAAATTTCCCATATCACCTTTTGGATCTATTATTATAGAGGGTATATTATCCAAGCTTGCTTCTTCTACAAGCCCAACCCCTAGACCGGTCTTCCCGGAGCCTGTCATGCCTATGATAGCAGCATGAGTAGTAAAAGCTTTGTTCTTTATCAAGGTAAGTACGTCTGTAGGCTTCATTGTATTTCTATCTAAGTCTTTGCCTAAATAGAATAAATCTAGCTTTTCATAGATAGATGACGACATGGATGCTCCTTGAAATAATAAAATTACAAATAATTGTAGCCAAAATCTACACAAAAATTGTAACTCCTAAAACTAACCCCAAAGGTGGTACAATATCATTATTAAATAATTGAGATACATATGAAGCACAAATCAAAAAAGAAAAAAACCATATCTGTTACTATGCCAAAAAGACGATATGCCACAAAACTAACAAAATTTAAAGCCTTTTTGATAGATAATTTTATGCTGCTTATGCCTATTATGTATGTAGTTTTTTATCTCATAATGGGTGGCCGAAGCGGTTTTGCCGAGCATAAGCTATATGGATGGATAGCTATATTTTTACCGCTTATTTTGCTGCAAGCTATATTTTTTTATAGAGGGGGGCAAACTCCCGGATACAAAGCCTATAATATCAAATTAATAGACGAGGCCACGGGCGAGAAACCAAGTTTTGGCATCATTCTATTTCGTAATTTTTGTGCATTGTTATCATTTTTTACTATATTTGGGTGGATGATGATGTTTTTTAGAAAAGATCATAAGACCCTTCATGATCTGCTGAGTAACACAGCATCTGTAGAGATATGAAAACAAACTCTATCCTGGCCGTATGGCTTTTGAGGGGATATTACTTTTTTTATTTTGCCATGGTCGGTGTTTATATCGTATTCATGCCAAAAATCTTAACAGATCTTGGCTACACACCATCACAAGTAGGCATCATATTTGCTTCTGCTCCCATGATGAGATTTTTGCTCCCATTTGTTTTTCGCTATTATTTAGCTATAACCAATCGCATATTTCTTGCTTCTTTGCTGTTAAGCGTAATTGCAGTGCTTCTTTTTTGGGGGACTATTGAGCATTTTTGGAGCTTTCTTGTTTGCAATCTTCTATTTGGGGCCGCCATGGGTATATCGTTGCCTTATGTAGAAACCATATCCCTTAAGCTATTATCAAAAATACAATATGGAAAAACAAGGCTATGGGGATCTATTGGTTTTATGGCGATTGTACTATGGCTTGGCAAAGTATTAGAAAGTCCTAATGAAGGCCTGGCATATCTGGCAGTAACTGCTTTTTTGACACTTATATTTGGTGCGAGCATAGGCACAAAAGATGCCAAGGCTGATACGGACATCAAAGAAGATATACACTCTTTTTCGTTACGAATTCATGCCCCATTTTGGATTTCTATTTTTCTTTTGCAAGTCAGTTTCGGCGGTTTTTATAATTTCTTTACTATATATGAAACTTCACATGGCATTTCACTGGAAGTTACAAGCTGGATGTGGAGCTTTGGTGTCATTTGCGAAATTGCAATGCTCTATTTTCAAGGACCCCTGCTACACAGAAATTTGCTTTCTATTGTCAAATTTGCCACTTTGATTACTGCTTTTCGTTGGCTAATATTATATCTTTTCCCTAGTTCGACTGTATTAATATTTACCTCACAGTCTTTGCATGCTTTTAGTTTTGCTCTTTATCATACCGCTGCAATCAGCTATGTTTTTACACTTTATTCTCAAAAAAAACTGGCTCAACAGTTTTTTTTGGGCATCGCATTTGGACTTGGGGCCTCGGTGGGTGCTCTAATCGCCGGTAGATTTTATGGCGATATGCTCTTTGCTATAGAAGCAGTTATAGCATTTGCGGCATTTGCTGTTTTATTTATCCCCTCAGCCAAAGGAACCAGATGAAACCATTTAACACAGCTGTCATATTTGCCGGGGGCAAAAGCAGCCGCATGGGCAGTGATAAAGCATTGCTGCCTTTTGGAGAGTATAACTCTTTGGGTCAATACCAATATGAAAAGCTTCAAAAAATGTTTAATACTGTTTACGTATCCGCCAAAGATGATAAATTTGATTTTTCACCGCAACTTATAGAAGATAAGTACGAGCAAAGCTCACCGCTTATAGGACTGATTTCAATATTTGAAACGATCGATGAAAATGAAGTTTTTATACTCAGCGTAGATGCTCCAATGATAGGAAAAGAAATCATTAAACAACTACACGAAACGGCATCATCCTATCATGATGCCGATGCTATAATAGCACAGAGCCCACAGGGCATTGAGCCGTTATGCGGCATATATCGTCGCTCTATAATCCCGCTTGCCAATGAGTTTCTTGAGCTAGATAATCATAAACTTGTAGCGCTTTTAGATAAAAGCAAAAGCGTATATCATTTGTTTGGTTCCGATGAGCCGTTTTTAAACCTAAATCATCCAAGAGAATACGAACAAGCAAAAGAATTACTTAACAGCAAGAGACTCTTTTGATTCTATTTTGCTCACAATTTGTATAGTCTCGAGCACGGAGTCAGGGTTTAAGCTCATGGAATCTATATCCATTTTGACCAAAGCTTCTGCCATTTGAGGGCAGTCAGAGGGACCCTGCCCACATATGCCGCTATGGCGATGATTTCGTTTGGCACCCTGCACTGCCATCTCTATCATTTTCATGACGCCGGGATCTTGCTCATCATAATCAAATGCGACTATTTCACTATCGCGATCCACTCCAAGTACGAGCTGAGTTAAGTCATTGCTTCCTATACTAAAACCATCAAAAAACTCACTAAATGAATCTATCTCTATGACGTTGTTTGGTATTTCGCACATGACATAGATTTGCAAACCATTCTCTCCTCTTTTAAGTCCATGTGTCTCCATGGCATCTATAACCCTTTTAGCTTCTTTGACACGTCTGCAAAATGGTATCATTAATATAATATTATCAAATCCCATCTCTTCTCTTGCGCGTTTCATAGCCTTACACTCCCATGCAAACCCCTCTTTATAGTTTGGATGTGTGTATCGTGAAGCTCCTCTAAAACCCAACATAGGGTTTGCCTCTTTGGGTTCAAAAAAGCTCCCACCCAAAAGCGCAGCATATTCATTGGTCTTGAAATCACTCATGCGTACCACACATGGTTTAGGATAAACCGCAGAAGCGATACTTGCTATACCTTCAGAAAGCGTTTTAATAAAAAAATCTTCATTATCGTTAAATGCAAAAGATAGTGCAGCTATCTCTTTTTGAGTTTGTTTATCTGTCTTTTCGGGATGAATAAGCGCCATAGGATGTGCCTTGATAGACGTACTGATCACAAACTCCATGCGTGCAAGCCCTATTCCGTCCACAGGAAGCGAGGCAAGCGAAAAAGCAAGATCCGGATTGCCAAGGTTCATCATTATTTTTGTTTTGGTTTTGGGAATTGCGCCTAGATCAACATGCTTAATTTCATATTGCAAAATACCTTCATAAACAATGCCAACTTCCCCCTGCGAACAGCTAACTGTTACCTCCTGCCCGTCATACAATACTTCAGTAGCATTTTTAGCTCCTACAATTGCCGGTATCCCAAGCTCTCTAGAGATAATCGCAGCATGGCATGTTCTTCCACCGCTATCAGTAATGATCGCTGAAGCTATTTTCATTATAGGTTCCCAGTCGGGGCTGGTAGTGGTTGCAACCAAAATATTGCCTGCTTTAAATTCGCCTATATTATTTATATCTACGATTTTTTGCACTTTTCCGCTTCCGATCTTACTGCCTACTGCGTGCCCCTTAGCAATTATTCTTGATTTTTCTTTTAGTATATACATTTCGAAAGCCGTTTCACTTTTTCTAGATTCAACTGTTTCCGGACGTGCTTGTACTATATAAAGATGTCCGTCTATGCCATCCTTTGCCCACTCTATATCCATAGGTTTATTGTGACCTGCTTTTTTCGAATAGTGTTCTTCTATGCCAATAGCATATTGCGCAAGCTCTATGGCTTCATCATCTGAGATACAAAACCGTTTTTGGTCTTTCGAGGGAGTATTGACAATCTTCGTATATTCTTTTGCAACTTTGGTTTGGCTATTATTGTCAGCAAAAACCATTTGTATAGCTTTTTGTCCCAACTTTCGTTTAAGTACGGAGCGATACCTTTTTTTAAACGTGGGTTTGTGTACATAAAAACTATCCGGATCCACGCTTCCTTGAACTATAGTCTCGCCCATGCCGTAAGATGCATTGATAAATACTACGTCTTCAAAGCCGCTTTCTGTATCAATAGAAAACATAACTCCGCTTGTGCCCATATCGCTTCTGACCATTTTCATCACTACTACGCTCAAATAGACTTTCATCGTATCAAACCCATAATCATGTTTGTAGTGAATAGAGCGGTCGGTAAAATTGGAAGAAAGGCAATGCCTATAAGCATCCAGTAATGCTTCGAGCGAACCGATATTTAAATAAGTTTCATTTTGTCCTGCAAAAGAAGCTTCGGGCGAATCCTCGGCCGTGGCCGAACTTCTAACGGCAAGTGTCACGTCCTTGCCATATTCATTTTTGAGCTGATCATACCCTCGTGAAATTTGGCTTACAAGCTCATCTGGTAGCACACAATCGGTTATAATTTTCCTGCAATTTTTACTACGTAGCTGCAATTGGTGAACATCATTTACATCAAGTTTGTCAAGCTGTTCTTCAAGCTTTCCCCATGCATCATTGCTATCAAGTATCATCTTATAGGCATCAGAAGTAACGGCAAAACCATTTGGTATACGTATCCCTTGTTTTGTGAGATTTTGATACATTTCTCCCAACGAAGCGCCTTTGCCGCCAACGAGTTCCACGTCTTCGATAGATAGTTCTTTAAACCATTTGATATATTGCATGACCATTTCTCCATTACACTTATCTGCCTAATTTTATCATGATTAATGTATTTGTTAATATAAAAGGAATAAAATAAAATTAATATTAGTAATAAAAGGATTTATATGGCTATATTGCAATCATTTGGTGCGGCAGAAACTGTAACTGGATCTTGTCATCTACTCAAATTACAAAACGGGATCAAAATCTTGGTTGATTGCGGATTGTTCCAAGGATATGCAGAAGATCGCAATCATGAACCTTTTGGTTTTGAGCCTGAAGATATCGACTTTCTTTTGATCACACATGGCCACTTAGATCATGTTGGACGCATTCCAAAGCTGGTCAAAGAAGGTTTCAGGGGTACCATTGTCACACATAGCTCCACAATGGATCTGGCTGAAATAGTGATGTTAGATAGTGCAAAACTAATGAAAGAAAGTTACAAAATTAGCTTCAAAAAAGCTCAAAGACGAGGCGAGGAAAAAGAAGTCACAAAACCTTTATACACCGAAAGTGACGTAAAGTCCGTTTTTAGCGTGCCAACGATCTTTTCATCGTATGATGAAAAAATAGACCTCGGCAACGACATATCGGTCAATTTCAAAAATGCCGGCCATATTCTTGATTCGGCAATCATAGAACTCTTTTTTGAAGAAGGCGGTATGGTGAAAAAGGTTGTATTCAGCGGTGACCTTGGAAATGATGATGAACTAGTCACTCCTCTTCCTGACATTGTCGAAGATGCAGATTCACTCCTGATAGAATCAACATATGGTGACAGAAACCACAAAGGCGCCAAAGAGAGCGACGAAGAACTGCGCCAAGTGATCTTGGAAACTTTTGCCAAAAAAGGAAATGTTCTTATCCCGTCTTTTGCTATAGAGCGCACACAAGAGATATTGTGCTTGCTTAAGCAAATGTACTACGAAGGAGAGCTACCGGAATGCAAAATATTTCTTGATTCGCCTATGGCTATTAGAGCTACTGAAGTTTACAAAAAATATCACGAAGAATTAAATGAAATGTGTAATGAATTTTTAGAGCGTGATGGAACTATATTTGATTTTCCATATCTTCACTATACTTCAAAAGTAGAAGACTCCAAAAAGATCAATGAAATAAAATCACATTGCATCATCATTGCAGGGGCTGGAATGTGTAATGGGGGACGCATACTTCAACACTTCAAACACCGCTTATGGAATGAGAGAAATGCACTTGTATTTGTGGGCTACCAAGTAGAAGGAACCCTAGGCAGATATATAATAGATGGTGCAAAAACGATAAAACTTTACGGAGAAGAGATTGTCATCAAAGCCAAGATATATACGATCAATGGCTTTTCTGCTCACGCTGATCAAAATGGACTCATAGAATGGATGGGCAAATTCAAAAAACTTGATAATATCTTTATCGTTCATGGGGAAAGAGACAAGCAAGAGATTTTTCAACAAGAGATAGAAAGACGATTAAATAAAAAATCGCATATTGTCAAACATGGGGAAAAAATCGGAATATGAGTTACGGCATCGATAATAAAACCAAAAAGTGTACAAAATGAAGAAACTTATAACAATTGAAAAATTAATCGAGGAAGCACAAAAAATTGTAGGCAAATATGAACTATCTACTCCTGATTTTTCTGCCGGATCTGTAGCTGCTGCTCTTTTAACAAAAAAAGGAAATATATATACCGGAATTAATATTGAAGTAGCATGCGGTATCGGATTTTGCGCAGAACATTCAGCAATTGCGCAAATGCTCAAGCACAGAGAAACTCAAATAGAAATGATCGTTGCATTAGATGCAACATCTATCAGGCCCCCTTGCGGACGATGCAGGGAGCTGATGTTTCAAATTGACTATAAAAATCTCAATGCAAAAGTATACATTTCTCAAAAAGAATATATGACTCTTGATGAGCTGCTGCCTTGCCGTTGGAATCCAAGTCTATAGCGTATCCCGCATTAAAAATGCAGGATACGAAAAGATTTTTATTTGTTTTCCAAGATTTGGGTTATCATTTTTTTAGCAAAAAAAGTAAATTTATCAAACAATCCGCTATGGAATTTATTTTTGTGATAAATCATATAAAACTCTCGATGACACTCGAACTTTTTAACATCCACTTTGTGTAATCTGCCGTCAGCTATCTCTTTTTCTACCGCGATTTTTGAAAGACAGGCAAAACAACGTTTGCTTCTCAATATGTTTTTAATAGATTCAGTGTGTCCAAGCTCCAAAAATACATTTAAAGAATCAACTTTGTCTTTGATGCAATTAAGAAATACTTCTCTTGTACCGCTTCCTTGCTCTCTGAGTATCCATTTTTCTTCTGCCAAAGAATCTATATAACAACTCTTTGCCATCTCTGCATCTGCCGTTACTATTACTAATTCATCTATTCCGACTTTCTCTTTTAGCACTTCTGGGTCATCTATTGAGCCTTCTACAAAGCCCACGTCAACCAGTCCTTCTCTTACCATTTCGATAATGGTTTTAGTATTGCCGTTTTTAAGAGAAATTTTTACTTCAGGATAACTGTCCATATAGCTGCAAACTATTTGCGGCATAATATAATCGACAATAGTGGTACTGGCCCCTACGCGCACAATCCCCTTGTTTGGCGTATTTTGAAACTCGGTTTGAATATCTATTGTTTTTTTATAAAGCGGTTTTATCTCTTTGTGAAAAGATCTGCCAACCTCGTTTAGAACCAATCTTTTGTTTATGCGATCAAAAAGCGGTCTTCCAATAGTAGTTTCAAGCTCTTTGATAGACATAGAAATCGCTGATTGGCTCAAATCCATATCTTTTGATACTTGTGTCAAGTGTCCCTTCTCGACGACATTGAGAAAAATCTCAATTTGCCTAAGTGTAATGTTCATTCTAATCCCCTTTTTATCACTTACACTGATATTTATCAATCCTATAATTGATTTGCTAATTATGCCATCTTTTTAATATAATCTTAATCAAATTTAATGTTTAAATACAAAAACTAAGGCTTTTTTATGAAAAAATTGATTTTATCCAATAAAAATTATATTTCGGGTATTATTTTTGTAGCAATTTTTGCTGCTGCAGCAACATTTATAGCCGATCAAAATATAATAAAAGCCTTAGGATTATCTCCATTGGTTATTGGTATTGTCATCGGAATATTCTATGCGAATACTCTGCACAATAAATTTCCTGCTGAGTGGGAGAGCGGTATCACATTTTCAGCAAAAAAGATTTTACGTTTTGCAATTGTCTTCTATGGATTTAGGATCACATTCCAAGCCATAGCTTCAGTAGGGCTTGAAGGCTTTTTGGTTTCCCTTATTATGCTTTCTACCACTTTTATATTTGGAACATGGCTTGGTTATAAAATTTTTGGAATGGAAAAAGACACATCTATGCTAAATGCTTCAGGAGCCGCTGTCTGCGGTGCTGCCGCAGTACTTGCTACTGAGCCGGTATTAAAATCCGAAGAATATAAAGCTGCTATTGCAGTCTCTATGGTTGTACTTTTTGGAACTGTAGCAATGTTTCTTTATCCTGTCTTTTATACTGCAATTATTCAACATTCATCTGGATTTTTGCATATGGACCCTAGAGAATTTGGCATTTACGTGGGAGGAACAATACATGAAGTTGCTCAGGTTGTAGCAGTGCCGTTTTGCATACCCGGTGCGCCCGAAGAGATGGCAAACAGTGCAGTGATTGTCAAAATGACACGGGTCATTATGATAGCGCCTATGCTGATTATTTTGGGCATTTATTTGAGTTATGCCTCCAAAAAACAAGGAGGAAAAGCAGGAGAAAAAGTCAAACTTGTTATTCCTTGGTTTGCTGTGTATTTTATAGGTGTTGCCGGTTTTAATTCACTACATCTAATCCCTGAAAATATTGTAGCTGCTATAAATGAAATTGATACATTTTTGTTAACAATGGCTATGACTGCGCTTGGCATGGGAACACGTTTTGCAAAATTCAAAGGATTGGGACTTGCGCCGATATATACTTCTGCTGCAATGTTTGCATGGCTTGTGATCGGCGGTTTTGTAGTAACAAAATTAATTTGTGAAATATTCTGAGATCATTAAATCATATTTCTTCTAACAAAAAACATATAGTGCTGCTAAAATGCCGGATTGCTTAGAGAATTCAAAAGATGTGTTATCTCAATTTGACTGTTTTTTACAACAGTAAATTATGCTATAGCCTATAATAATTATTATCATTTGATAATAACTTTAAAAGATTTAAGCTTCTATTGATATACTCTGAAAAAAATAAACTGCCTTGCTAGGCATTAAAAAGGATTATATTTTATGAAAAGATTAATGATTTTACCAATAGCCCTTATGATTGGCGCATGTACTGATACATGTGAACCAAAAAAAGAGACCGGCACGGAATCTAAATTAGAAGCCATCAAAGCAAAAGGGGTTTCTCAAGCAGATGGTCTTGTATCGGCGATAAAGCCTATACTTATGCAATCACTCAAAGCTGATCCAACCGGAGCATCTGGCATAATGGCTTGTGCCAATGCGGCGATGCCTATGACTGATGAATACAACAAACAATTACCTATGGACTCCAGGGTCAGAAGAACAGCCATAAAATATAGAAATCCCCTTAATAAGCCCGATACCAAAGATATCGAAGTGATGAACAAGATCATTGCTACCAAAAATTTTGCTCCGCAAATTATAGAAATGGATGATAGCTATAGAGTCTATAAACCTCTTCCTATGGCACAACCGTGCATGGCTTGTCATGGAGATTTAAAAACTATGAATAAACAAACAAAGAAAAAAATAAAAGAGTACTATCCAAAAGACCTTGCCACAGGATTCAAATTGGGAGATTTTAGAGGCGTAGTCGTAACAGAGATAAAAAAATAAGATTATTTGCGTCTTCGATAGCTAAGAGCTTCGAGCAGATCACTTTTTGTGATCTGCTCATTTGCTTCTAGATCAGCAATTGTACGGGCTACCTTTTTGATACTGGCTATACTTCTGTGAGTAAGACCAAATCTGTTTATAGCACTATCTAATACAATTTTTGCTTCATTATTAAGTATACAAAATTTCTCGATATCTTCTTCGCTTAACTTGCCATTTAATTTAGATTGATTGCGGCTTTTTTGAGCCATAAAAGCCTTAATGATACTTGAATGCATTGATGATGATGTGATATCTGATCTATCTTCGCTGCTAACTTCCTGCATTGTCACAAACAGATCAATTCTATCCAAAAACGGATCGCTTAGCCTATTTTGATAACGCTTGATCTCAGCTTCATTGCATCTGCATACTTTGCTTTTAGATAGAAGGTTGCCGCACGGACAGGGATTCATGGCTGCAACGAACATAATGTCAGACTCATAAGCTATCTTGGCATTGACCCTGGCAATATGCACTTTTCTATCTTGCAACGGCTCTCTGAGTGCTTCAAGTACTTGTTTTGAAAAGTGTGGCAACTCGTCAAAAAAAAGTATACCGTTGTGCGCAAGAGCAACTTCACCGATTTTTGCTTGGATAGAGCCTCCTCCAAATACAGATGCGCTTGTGGCTGTATGGTGAGGTGACCTTATAGGACGCAATGCTCCAAAATTCGGCAGCATCCCATCTAAAAATTGATGTTTGGCGATAGAGAGTATCTCCTTTTCATCAAGTGGAGGCAAAATACTCCTGAGACGTTTTGCTATCATGCTCTTGCCGCATCCGGGACTGCCTTCCATAAGAAAATTATGCATGCCTGCTGCAGCTATCAGAGAAGCTCTTTTTGCTATCGGCTGACCCTTGACATCGGCAAAATCACTTTCAAATCTATCATCAAAATAATACTCTTTGCCGTCTATGCTCAAAGATTTGGCATCATAAGAAAAATGCTCTATTGCACTAGGAGAGACTTCATTTTTAATCACGCCGATCGCTTCGGCCAAGCTGTCTACGGGTATAAAATCGACTCCGGAAATATAACTAAGATAAGCTATCGCTTCTCTAGGTACAATTGCTTTACTGATAAGCCCCTGCTCTTTGAGTGAAAGCACCAACGGGAAAAGCATGGAACTGCTTTTGACTTTGCCGTCAAGACCAAGCTCTCCAAATACAAAAAGTCCCTCTTGAATAAATATTTGCTTGTTGAGTGCAATCAAAAGCGCCAAGGAGAGATCAAAATGCGTGCCGCTTTTTTTAAGATCACTCGGACTTAGATTGATAGTGATCTTAAGAGGAGGAAATACAAATTGATTGGTAAGGAGTGCAGATTTAACTCTCTCTTTTGCCTCTTGGATATCGCTGCTAGCCAGCCCAACTACGGCAAAACCAGGAAGCCCTTTGGTAAATGTAGCTTCTACTTCTATAACCTTGGCATTAACTCCTTCTAGCGTGGCACAAGTAAGGCGGTTTATAACAGTGGCGACGGAAGGTTCTTCCATTGGAAGTGTTTCATTTTCTTTGCTCATAATGCAAGTATGGCAAAAAACTAATTATCATGACAAAAAATATGTCAAAATGTCATATTTTTAATTATTTATCTCTTTTTCCACTCTTTTTCAAACTTTTTACGCTTGATAAATGAAAGTTTTTCTACAAATACTTTGCCGTCTAGATGATCTACTTCATGCTGAATAGCGATTGCCAAAAAATCATCATCTTCTATCTCGTGTTTATTGCCATATCTGTCTTGATATGTTATCTTTACGTATTCAAATCTATTGACATCTTCATAAACGCCGGGAACGCTCAAACACCCCTCTTGAAATATGGTAGACCCATGTTTTTCTTCAAAAACCGGATTAATGATCTCAAGAGTATTTTCTTTAGGCTGGTCTCGGCCTAGCTCTTCATCTTTGATAGGAACATTTATTATGAGTACTCTTTTTGGTACTCCTATCTGAATTGCTGCAAGCCCTACTCCATTTTTGGCGACCATTGTTTCATACATATCATCAAGAAGGCCATGAAGAGATTCGTCAAACTGAGTGACTTCTTCTGAAATGAGCTTTAGTCTTTTATCGGGATAGATTACAATTTCTCTTATCATAAAATAATCTTTTTATAAACTTTTAGTCAATACCTTGTCTATAAGACCGTATTCCATAGCTTCTTCGGCTGACATAAAATTATCTCTTTCCGTGTCCTGCTCTACTTTCTTGATAGACTTGCCGGTTTGTTTGGCAAGAATTTCATTGAGAGTATCTTTGAGGCGTTGTATCTCTTTGGCTTGTATTTGAATATCTGTTGATTGTCCTTGGGCGCCGCCTGATGGCTGATGTATCATGATACGAGCATGAGGCAATGCATATCTTTTGCCTTTTGTGCCTGCGGCAAGTAAAAATGCCCCCATAGAAGCTGCTTGGCCTACGCAAATAGTAACGATATCAGGCTTGATATAATTCATGGTATCAAACATAGAAAGTCCGCTAGTTACCACCCCGCCCGGAGAATTGATATAAAAATAGATATCTTTATCCGGATCTTGAGCCTCTAAGAAAAGAAGCTGAGCTACTATTGAAGACGATACTTGATCATTTACTTCACCGCTTAGCATGATAATTCTATCTTTTAGCAGTCTTGAGTAGATGTCATAACTTCTCTCGCCTCTTCCGGTTTGCTCTATAACATATGGTATAACGTAACTCATTTTCTGCCTTTATTTGATATGTAATTAATCTTCAAGACCCAAAAGTTTTGAAAATAGTTTGTCTTCTATGATGCCCATTTTGATAGCCGGAAGAAGATTGTTTTTGCTGTAATATTCCATTACCTTTTGTGGATCTTGTCCTGACATTATAGCTTCATAATAAATTGCTTGAGAAACTTCCTGGTCGTTTACACTAATTTTTTCTTCACGCGCAAGTGCATCAACTAAAAATGTAGCTTTTACGCTCATTTTAGCCTCTTCCCTTACTTCATCTCTAAGAGCATCGACTTTTTCAGGATTATTTTTGTAACCTTCAAGCTCTTCAGCACTCATAGTACCGGCTTTTTGATTTATTTTTACATCGACTTCTTGTTCTACTATATTATTTGGCAATGCAAAATCATATTTAGCTACCAATGCATCTACAAGCTTAGGTTTTAGTTCATTATTGTAAAGTTTAGAAATCTCTTCTCTTTGAAGCTGCTCTTTGATTTTCTCTTTTAGCATATCTACATTTGCGCCTTCTGCTCCTTGTAAAAGCTTAGCTGCCAATTCATCATCAAGTGTTGGCGTAGCTTTTACTTGAATTTCATGTAATGTAACTTCAAAATCCGCCTCTTTGCCAGCCAGATTTGCTGCACCGTATTCTGCAGGGAAAGTTACTTTGATAGTTTTTGTTTCGCCCGGTTTCATGCCGATCATTTGCTCTTCAAAGCCTGGAATAAATTGTCCTGAGCCGATTTTTAATGAAAAATTCTCTGCTTTACCGCCTTCAAAAGGTACGCCGTCAACACTGCCCACAAAATCGATTACTGACATATCATCATTTTTGAGCGCTCTTGCTCTTTTGATCTTTTCATATGGAGCTTGTGCTGCTACTAAGCCATCTAATCTCTCATTTAAGAGTTCATCACTGATTTCCGGTTTTTCGAATTTTGGGGCTACGCTTGCATAATCACCCAAATCGATTTTAGGTCTCAAAGAAACTTCTACTTCTACATCGATACCTTTATCGTTTTTATCATACTTTTTGAAAAACGGTTGGCCTATTATATCGCTTGGATTTAATTTTGCTTCTTTGCTTCCTTGGTCCAAGAGAGCTTTTACAGCTTCTGCTTCAGCGTCATGAGCTAATTTTTCGCCATGCAATTTTTTGACTGCATGTGCCGGCACTTTGCCTTTACGAAAACCGTCTACTTTCATGCTCTTGCCTGCTTGCGCTGCAAGAGTGTCAATATTTTTGTCTATATCCGCTTTTAAGATCGTTGCGCTCATCGACACATTTGCGTCGTCTATTTTGTTTACTGTTACTTTCACTTTTTTCCTTTTGAGGTTTGGGGTATTTAATTATAGTAATTGCGTGATTTTAGCCAAAAGATGGTTAAAAAATAATTGTTAACTATTTTATTATACTTTTATAATGGGGAGTTTCTTGCTATCTTATGTTAATATTCCTAAAGAAAAATGATGCGAATCATGCAAGTATATATCCTACAAGCCAAGGCATGCTAATGAAAAAAGCTATATTGCTTCTCAATATGGGAGGTCCAAACAACCTAGACGAAGTCAAGATATTTCTAGACAATATGTTCAATGACCATCGCATCATATCAGCTCCAAAACCAATTAGATGGCTTATATCAAAGCTCATCATTTGGAAACGACTCGACGAAGCGACACACAACTATGCCAAACTAGGAGGCAAATCTCCACTTATCAAACACACAGATAAACTCATCAAAGCCTTATCAAAAGAAGTAGATGCAAGCGTTCACGCTGTTATGCGATATACTCCCCCATTTGCTCTAGACGTGCTTCAAAAATTAAAAAACACAGACGAGATCTATGCCATACCACTCTATCCACAGCATTCAAGCACCACTACGCTCTCTAGTCTTGATGACCTCTACAGAGCATCGAATAAGCTAGGATTAACTGATAAAATAAAGACCATATCCAGCTACCATAGCCATCCTCTTTATATTAGATCAATTGTAGAGAGAATAAAAGAGGCTTTAAATAATGACGATGCGAGTGAATTTGAACTGCTATTTTCTGCTCATGGGCTGCCTCAAAAAGTAGTCGACAAAGGGGATCTGTATCAGCAGCATATCAGATATACACTATATCATGTCAGAAAAATGATGCTAAATCGTGGAATGAACTTTGCCAAAACCCATTTGGCTTATCAATCACGCCTTGGGCCAGTTGAGTGGCTACGGCCATACATAGACGATAAGCTCCACGAGTTTGGCGGTAAAAAAGTCATAGTATTTCCTATAGCATTTACGCTTGATAACTCTGAGACAGAATTTGAGCTGGACATAGAGTACCGCGAACTTGCGCACAAGATAGGCGTAGGTGACTACCGTGTGGCCAAAGCGCCCAATTCTCATCCGGATTTCATAGCGTGCTTGGCGGATATTTATAGGGGAATGCAAGAATAATAACTCTTATAGCTTTTAAAAATATAAGAATTATATAATTTGTTTCTCGACATATAATAACAATTTATTTTATGATAATAATAAATAAATCAAATGATTTAGCTGTTGTTTTTGGTATAAATTATAATTTTTTTATCATTTTGTAATATATTTTACTTATTAATAAAAAAGTAAATGAACAGTAAATGACTTTTAAGCAAATATTGCCTAATATACGTTATCTATAAAAAAATATAACGATATGGTTTTAATGGAACGGTTCTTGCATTAGAATACACGTTATACAAAAATATATATAAAGGAAATTTTATGGGGAACATTTTAAAACTACTATTTGCTTCTATGCTGCTAATTTCAACTTCGTGGTCACAAACAATCACTGTCGCTGCTGCTGCCAACCTTAAATACGCTGTAGCCGACATAGCCAAAGAGTTTACTAAAAGCACAAATATAAAAGTGAAGATCATCACGGGAGCTTCAGGTAAGCTTACTCAGCAAATCATGAGTGGTGCTCCTTTTGATGCATTTCTTTCTGCTGACGTAGAGTATCCTGCCAAACTTGCCAAAGCCGGATACGCTACCACGCCCGCAGAGGTATATGCTTATGGCACACTAATTCTTTGGAGCAATACGGGAGCAAATTTAGCAAAAGGCGTATCAGTGGTAGCAGATCCTGCTGTTAAAAAAATAGCGATCGCAAACCCAAAAACCGCTCCCTATGGTATAGAAGCTATGAATGCAATGAAGTTTTATAAAGTAGATAAAACTATAGACAAAAAAATTGTTGTCGCAGAATCTATATCCCAAGTTGGCGCATACGTAACCACAAAGGCCGTTGACGTTGGTTTTATAGCAAAATCGATTGTCCTTACCCCGGAAATGAAAAATGTCGGCAAATGGGTCGAGATAGACCCAAAAGCGTACAACACCATCGATCAAGCAATGGTAGGTCTCAAAAACGGTTCGCCGGAAAATCAAATTGCCGCGAAAAAGTTCCTCCGATTTATGTCTTCTCCAAAAGCAGTTGAAATCTTGAAAGCAAACGGTTACGGATTGCCGAAACAAAGATAGGAATGAAAATGAAAAAATTAAGTACGGTTGCAGCTGTTGTTTTAGGCTTGATTTCGACTTCACAAGGAGCCGAAACAATAACGGATGCCTTTAAAGAGGGCAAATGGGACGGACGCATAAGAATGCAATATTTTTTGACCGATTGGGAAGACAATAGCGCAACCGGCAAAAATGGGAAAGATGCAAGCGGCGCGGCATTGGGAGGAAGTATACTCTACAAAACTGCACCATTTTACGGATTTACATTCGGGACAGGATTGTATACTACTCAAAATGCTTTTGGCATCACAGATCCCGAAGATGGTGTAACAGCAACTACTAGCAAAGATCTGTTTTGCAGAGATCCGCAATGCGAATATGGAGATGGTTTTAGCGTGCTGGCCCAACTTTATCTAGGATATGACTTTGCTAAAACCAAAACCAAAGCAGGGCGGTTTTTGACAACGAATCCATGGATAACTCCAAATGATACAAAAATGATACCTATCGCTGTAGAAGGTATAGAAGTCATCTCGAATGATCTACCAAACACTACCATACAATTTGACTATACCCAAAAGATCAAAGAGAGAGGCATGACCTACTTTGACGGCATGGCAGCTACAGGAGATACACCCACAAAAATAAAAAGTTACTATGCCGGCAAAGGTGATCCGGATGTTTTTATCTTAGGGGCCAAAAACAGATCCTTTGAAAATATAGAGCTCCAAGGATGGGCGATGCATTGGGATGATTTGGTAGATCATGCCATGTTTGAAGCCAATTATGCAATAGAAGCCGGTGATGTCATTATAGGCTTTGGCGGACGATATATAAGACAGCTTGATATAGGAGCGGGGGATATAATCCAACCCCAAATAAACAATAACGACAGCAACAACAAAGTAGATGGTTCTTTGTGGGCATTGAAAACCACAATAAACCTAGAAAATAGCAGGATATTGCTAGCAACTTCCCACACATCAGATGATGCAGATATCATCGCACCGTGGCGAGGATTTCCTACGTGGGAATACACTAGAAGCAAAACACAGACAGATTGGAATGCAGGCACGACTGCATACAAGGCACAGCTTGATCATGATTGGAGCGACTATATAGACGGACTAAGCACTATCATAAGTTATAGCAAATATGATAGAGATGAGAGCAAAAAGCCGTATCAATCAATGACAAACAGAGGATATGCAAACGGCGATACCAATCAATGGAATCTAGATATCATCCAAAAGCTCTCAGGCAGCTTCAAAGGCATTGAATTGAAAGCTAGATTTATGGATCAAGACAATAAGCCAACTGTGCTATACCCAAAACAGACTTCAAACCGCGAAATGCGACTAGAAGCCAATTATAGATTTTAAAAGGACATATAGTGAATCGATTAAAAGGGCGGATAACCTCCATCCAATCATCACAACATCTCTCGCTCATAAATGTCGAGGTAGGCGGTGATTCTTTGCATCTTCTTTTGCTTGAAAATCCGATTGAAACTGTCGGCTCGGAAGTTGATTTGGTATTCAAAGAGAGTGAAGTTATCCTCTCTAGGGAAGCCATACATTCTACTGCCAACATCTGCAAGGGTCTTGTCAGTAAAATGGAAGAGGGTGAAGTCCTCACTTACGTGACATTGCTCTATAATGACATAGAGATTGCAGCACTTGTCCCCACTGCAACTTTTAATCTGATGGAATGCAAACTGGGCGATGGCATCTATTGGATCATAAGTCCAAGCGAAATTTCACTTCAAAGAGGTCATCATGGAAGCTGAATTTATCGAAACAATGTTACTCACGTTTGAGCTAGCTTCAATTACGACATTGATTCTTTTATTTATCAGTATACCTTTGGCTGCTTTTTTGGTATTTACTAAAACGCGGTTTAAGAGTATAGTCGAAACTATTGTGAGCATGCCTCTCGTTCTCCCGCCATCAGTACTGGGATTTTATCTGCTTTTGGCATTTAGCCCTGCTTCATTTATAGGAGAATTTTTGACAAGCCATGGCATAAGATTGGCTTTTAGTTTTGAGGGGTTAGTGATAGGTTCTGTACTTTTTAGTTTACCATTTATGGTGCATCCGATCCAATCTGCACTTTCTCAAGTGCCGCGCTCTATTTTTGAAGCGGCATATACTCTGGGCAAATCAAAACTCACCACACTTGTGCGCGTCATCCTGCCGCTTATCCGTCATGGATTGATCTCGGGGATAGTCCTTGCATTTGCACATACGGTCGGAGAGTTTGGTGTGATCTTGATGATCGGAGGGAATATCCCGGACGAAACACGTGTCGCAAGTATAGCTATATATGACGAAGTAGAATCACTTAATTATGCGATGGCACACCAGTATGCTCTGACATTGTTCATAGTCACATTTTCTATTCTTTTGCTTGTATATACTCTCAATAAAAAATCACTCGAGGGGCTTAAATGATCATCGTCAATGTGACCAAACAACTCAATACTGCCGATGGGATTTTGCAAGCTCATTTTGAACTCACAATAAATGGCGGCGAGTTTCTCACCCTATTTGGCCCATCAGGAGCAGGAAAAACGACACTCATGCGTCTCGTGGCGGGACTGGAGACTCCTGATAGTGGCCATATCGAAGTGGATGGGGAAGTATGGTTTGACAGTAAACTAAAGATAAACCTTCCTCCGCAAAAACGGAGTGTCGGATTTGTTTTTCAAGATTATGCCCTGTTTCCGACAATGAATGTCAGACAAAATCTCATCTTTGCTGCAGAAAACAATTCTGGGCGCAAATATGTAGATACACTGCTAGAAATGATAGAACTCACATCACTTGCTTCTCGTCTTCCGGCTACTCTCTCGGGAGGACAAAAACAGCGTGTTGCCTTAGCTAGAGCTTTGGTACGCCATCCAAAGATCTTGCTTCTTGATGAGCCGCTCTCTGCGCTTGATCCTGCTATGCGTCAAAAGCTTCAAAATGAACTAATGATGATCCATGATCGCTTGGGGGTTACCACACTTTTGGTAAGTCACGATATCGCAGAAACAGTAAAGCTCTCAGATCGTCTGGCTGCTATTGAGACGGGGCACGTGAAACGCATATGTACTCCGATAGAATTTTTCACTACTCACACCCTTAGCGGCAAACTTCAACTTATAGGCGAGGTACTCAAAATCGAAAAGGAATCACCTATAGTCATTGTGACATTACTGATTGGATCGTCTATTATACAGACAGTAGTTAGCCGCGACGAGGGAGAGAGACTTCAAGTTGGAGAGCATGCCCTGATCTCTGTCAAAGCATTTAATCCTATTGTTATCCCTTTGAACGAGAAATAGACATGAAACCTTTTTTATATGGTACTTTGATCGGAATTTTGGGAGGACTTATCGGATTAGGAGGAGCTGAATTTCGCCTCCCTGTGCTTACATTTATTTTTGAATTTAGCACCATTCATGCCGTGATCATCAATCTCATCATTTCTTGGATCACTGTTGCCTCTTCGCTGATATTCAGATGGGAATCATGGGGTGCAATTGATGCATATTTGCCTATCGTGGCTACACTTTTATCAGGCTCACTGATAGGTGCCTCAGCAGGGGTCTCCTTGGCATCTCGCATCAACGAAAAAAAGCTTGACAAAATTGTTGCTGTGCTGCTTGGCATATTAGCACTTGTGATGTTCATAGAAGCTGCGATACATTTTGATCCTTTGAAACTAAACAGTATAGCATTGAGCTTACTAGGATTATGTGCGGGGATAATTATCGGTCTTTTTAGCAGTATGCTCGGTGTCGCCGGCGGCGAATTGATCATTCCTACGATTGCCTTGCTTTATGGCATTGATATCAAAATAGCAGGCATGCTAAGCTTAATGATAAGCCTGCCTACAATTATGATCGGGCTATATCGTTATAGAAATAAAAATTCGTTTACCATTGTAAGACCAAACATCAAATTTATATCTTTAATGGGAGCAGGATCAATTGCAGGCGCATTTATCGGCAAATCAATGCTTGGAATTGTATCCAGCTCTATGCTTCAAATATTTTTGGCGATTATTTTAAGCCTTTCTGCTATTAAGCTTTATAAAAAGGCTGTGGCATGATTTTTTTAAATGATATCGTTATATTAAAAAACATACAACGAAACAGTTCTTTGTCAAGAAATATTAAAGCTTTCATCATGTCTTTAGCAATTTATACAGCATTAGTTATAGCTGTCTTGTATATTTCTTCTAACCATGCTATCGTACTGCCAAAACAAGAAAAAAGCATTAGTATCTCATTGTCAGAACTCTCTTTGACTTCCGGTACCAAAGAAATAGTAGACAAACTAAAACCTAAAGAAAATATATCTAATGCTGCAATCAAACCGCAAATGCGCAAAAAGGCTTTACATAAGACTAGTTCAAAAACCCCTCAGAAGATATCATCCAAGTCCCCCGTGGTATCTCCTGAGGGGTCTACCCTCCTAGAAACCCCTCATGTCGCGCCTTCAGTTTCACAATCCCCACTCATTGATTCCCCTCATTTGAATGTTTCTTCTGAAATAAATAACGAATTGCAAAGAAATCCCCGTTCTGGCAATAAAATAGGCGGCGCGACACTAGGACAGATCAGAGCTATGATCGAAAATGCCATAACATATCCTGCTATAGCCCGCAAATTACGTCTTGAGGGAGCATCTATGGTATTTTTTGTCCTAAAACCAGATGGTACCGTGCAAACTGCAAAAATTATAACGACCAGTGGCAGCGAAATACTAGACAAAAAAGCGATCCAAACGATTCTCAGCCTCAGCGGTCAATATCCTGCACTAGGAAAGACCTTTGAATTGAGTATCCCAATCGCATTCTCATTAAAAAAATCCTAAGGAACACACATGAATATACCACTGCGTAGTATTATTATCGCATCATTAATGTCTTTAACACTTAATGCAAAAACTGTCACAGACGCGGAAGGCAAAAGCATAATATTGTCCGACAACATTAATAGAGTTTTTGGCTCATCTCCACCGATGAACTATCTGCTGTATGCTCTAAATTCTGACAAAATGATAGGACTAAATTTTGCAGCCAAAAATGCACAAAATGGAGCAGATAGTAAATTTTTAACTAAAAAATTTTTATCTTTGCCTGTAATAGGCTCATACCATGGCAGTGGACAAAATATCAATCTAGAAAATCTAATAAAACACAAACCCGAACTTGTGCTAATTTGGCAAGATGACATGATGGTTCAGGCCATCAAAAAAGATATGAAAAAAATAAACACACCTACCATGATGGTCCAGTTTCGTGAAATTACAGATATGCCGGCAGCATTTAGGCTTGCCGGAAATGCCATAGGTGAAAGCAAACGAGGTGAAATATTGGCAGAGTATTCACAAAATATAATCAATGAAGTAAAAACAAATGCTTCAAAGACAAAACCTGTGAGATATTATTATGCCGAAGGATTGGATGGATTGTCCACCGAATGCGACAGATCATTTCATGTCGAAGCGATCAATTTTGCCGGAGGAGTTAATGTACACAAGTGCAATCAAAGCGGGCTTTTGGGTCTTGAAAAGATTTCATTTGAAACTCTGCTGGCTTACGACCCTGATGTCATCATCGTCCAGACAGCTGTAGTTTATAATGATATCATGCTTGACCCTATGTGGAAAAACCTAAAAGCGATCAAAAATGGACGCATACATTTAGTCCCTTCTCAGCCATTTAACTGGATCGACCGTCCTCCGTCATTTATGAGAGTACTTGGCATACAGTGGCTTTCCATGATACTTCATCCGCAAACCTATAAAATAGATCTAAATAAGCGCACAAAAGAGTTTTATGACCTCTTTTTGCATGTCAAACTCACCGATATTCAAACCAAAAATATATTAGGGATTAAGTAATGAAATTTTTTATACCGATAATGTCAATCGCTGCTTCTACAATAATGTTTGCCGACACAATAGAACTTGGAGAAGTTGCAGTAATCGACTCATTTAGTGGGAGCAGTCAATTTATCGATGATACCAATACGACCGGAGGCAAACAAAAATTTACGCCTAAAAGTATAGAGACATTAAGCACACAAGCCAATATGAATCCTTATTCAGTCATACAATATTCCCCATCTGTAAACTTCACCCCGGTTGACGAGGCGGGATCCAATGAGCCCTCTTATCACGATCCGATCCGTATCCGAGGAAAATCACAATCTGGCCCTGGGGGAGTTTTTATGGTTGAGGGGATGCCAATATCAAGCAACCCGGGAGGCGGCAAAGAGATGGTCGATATGGAAAACGTCGCCTCGATAGACTTGCTTAAAGGATATGTGCCGACCAATAAAAATCTAGGATTTTCCAGCTTGATCGGCAAGGTGGATATCAATCTTTTAGACCCAAGCCAAACTTTTGATACTACGTTTTCTCAAAGTTTTGGAAGCGATAATTTCAAACGAACATTTGTACGTTTAGATTCAGGAAAGATAGGCGATGTGAGCGGATTTGGCTCTTTTTCTTATCTGGGAAACGATAAAAACAAAGGCGAAGGAGAGCTTGAAAGAACAAATGTAATGCTAGGTTTAAATTATGAGCCATCTGATAAGCTCAAAGCTAAATTCTTTGCTATTCATAACTCTGATGATCATCACAATTACTATAATCTCTCATATGCCCAGGCAAATGATCTGGATACGAATTTCGATAAAGATTTTGCAACGATTCGCCCAACTAGCGATAATGATGTAAACTATTTTGACTGGAATAAACAAAGCTTTGATACCACTGCCCTGATGGGAGAAATTGAGTATAAACCTACTTCAAAAGATACAATCTCCCTCAAGCCGTATTATAAAAATGACAAAGGTGACTATTGGTTTTCAAAATTTGATTCCGATCCAAAAAAACAACGTGTTATGAATTGGCGTATGGACCATGACCTCTTTGGTGCAACAGCAGAGTATGACCACACTTTCTCAGAAGCGCTCAAAGCCAAAATCGGATATTGGTACCACAAACAACTGCCCCCTGGACCTCCTAGTGATCAAGTCAAATACAAAGTAGTCGGTGGACAGCTCGTATATGACGGCTATGCCATACTAGCAGACAATGATTATCATATATTGCAAGCACCATTTGCCGAGCTTAGCGGAAACATCGGTGATTTTAGTTACGTGGCAGGGCTGCAATATCAGTCATTTAAGCTGGGCTCACTTCAAAGCCACACAAATGGCAACCAAACAGGAACTGCTAATCCTGATTATGGTGCCGCTATTGCTGCAACTGCTATCGACACATGGGCAAGCGTTGAAGCCAAAACATTTCATACACTAATCCCTTCAATATATCTAGGATATGAATTTGACGCAACAACTACCGGTTATCTTGATTATTCACGCACTTATGGATTTGATGTCAATCTATTTCCATCCTATGTTTCTAATCGTGCAAACTTTGTAGCCAAAAACGTCACTCTTCAACAGTTATGGGATACGCTGGACCTCGAACTCTCAGATAATATAGATATCGGTATCAAAACAAAAGTAGGTGACATAACGATAAATCCTAACATCTTCGTCTCTTTTGTCAAAAACAAACAAGCTAATATTTATGACCCGGCATATGATGTAAACTATCCTGCTAATGTAGGAGATGCGCTTGGATACGGGGCTGAAATATCAGCATACGGCAATTTAACCGATGATTTAGATTTCTTGGTTGGCCTATCTTATAATAGATTTAATTTTACCCAAGATTTCCAAAGTTCCCCCACAACAACCGTGCAAACTGACGGCAAACAACTTCCTGATGCTCCAAAATATATGGCAAAAGCTGCCGCGTCATATCATATAGGAGATTGGACCCTGACTCCGAGCGTACGCTACACTTCTGCTAGATGGGGAGACGTTGCCAATACCCAAAAAATAGATGGATATACATTGGTTGATTTTGATGTATCGTATTATATGGATGACTTTATCGGATCCAAAGATGCGATATTTAGACTAACGGCAACAAACCTCACAAACCAAGAATACATCGCAACCATCAATGCTGCGGATAACTTTTTGGCCGCAACAGGTACTGCAAGTACGTATCAAACCGGTGCTCCTATCGGAGTATATGGCAGTATTAATTTAAAATTCTAAGGGACCAGATGACGCATACAAAAACATTTGGGATATTGTTTGCCGCGATAGCCACACTGATACTCTTAACGGTAATATCGCTCCTTTGGGGACAATACCCCATAGATTTTGCCACCTTTATGGGGTATATTGACTTTAAGCTTTTTGGCGGTGTAGGCAACGATACATATACCTTGCTTGACAATATCATTCTTCAAATTAGATTGCCTCGCATTTTGCTGGCTATTCTCATCGGTGCTTCCTTGGCGGTATCGGGGGCTGCTTTTCAAGCAATGTTTGTCAATCCGCTTGTTTCTCCCGGGATCTTGGGAGTACTTGCCGGAGCATCGTTTGGCGCGGCTCTTGGAATGCTTGTAAGCGAACAGTGGTATATTGTTCAGGCATTATCATTTATATTCGGTTTTATGGCTGTCGCTATAGCGGTTTTGATAGGCTCAATGGTAACCAACTCTCGCTCGACAATTATGCTGGTTCTTGGCGGTGTAATTAGCGGTTCATTGTTTACCGCACTGCTCTCGGTGATCAAATATGTAGCCGATCCGTACAGTACGCTTCCTGCAATTGTTTACTGGCTTATGGGAAGTCTCACTATGGCAGATCTATCCGGGGTGCTTTATGTTAGTATCCCAATGATACTCAGCATTTTGGGAATGATCGTTTTATCTAAATATTTCGATCTTTTAAGTCTCGGAGACGAAGAAGCAAAAGCTCTTGGAGTTAATGTGCCTCTGATACGATTTAGTGTGATCATTTTAGCTACTCTAGCAAGCTCACTTTCAGTTGTTATGGCAGGGATGATAGGATGGGTTGGGCTCATAATCCCCCATATAATCCGTATGGCGGTTGGTCCTTCTCATAGATTGCTGATACCTCTTTCGGCAATCATTGGGGCTATTTTCTTATTGTTAGCAGATTCGATCTCCCGTTTAGCTTTTAGCGTAGAGATCCCTATAGGGATTTTAACATCGCTTATAGGAATACCTATTTTTATCATCGTACTTAAAAATGCGAGGGCAGCATGGAATTAAATTCAATTATTAATATCAAGGATTTACATTTTGCTTATTCTAAAAACAGAATACTTGACGGCATTGATTTCAACATCAACCACGGAGAGGTGATTAGTTTGCTTGGTCCAAACGGATGCGGCAAAAGTACCCTTATACGATTGATACTAAAACTTATAAATTTTAGTCATGGCGAGATATTGATCAACAATAAAACAATTCACAATTATTCACATAAAGAGATTGCACAACATATAGCTTACATCCCCCAATATCATAATGTGCCATTCAATTATACCGTTTTGGAAATGGTAATGATGGGACGCATCTCAAAGCTGGGATTTTTTGCCACCCCATCAAACAAAGATAGAGAAATCGCATATGAATCTTTAAAGCATATCGGTATAGATAATCTCTCGTCGAGACCTTTTGGACAACTTAGTGGAGGTCAAAAACAGATGGTACTTCTAGCTCGCGCATTGACGCAAGAAGTCAATACTTTTATCATGGACGAACCGGTATCAGGACTTGATTACGGCAATCAGATCCGCTTGCTAGAGCTCATTTCAGAACTTAGCCGTCAAGGTTACACATTTCTCAAAACGACTCATTATCCTGATCACGCCCTTCTTGTATCTAGTCGCGTTGTTGTAATGAACCATGGCAAAATCATAGCCAACGGCAAACCACATGATGTTATCACTACACCGATGATTCAAGATGTTTATGGGATTGGTGCAGATCTGATAGAGCATGGTGCTCATACTCGCTGTCTGCCTATCTTTAACAAAGGAATCCAATGAAATTTTTTACCGTTTTTATGATTTTATTGCTTGCATTTAACAATGTTTATGCCAAAACGATTACTGATGATTATGGGAGGGTTGTCACAGTCCCGGACAAAGTGACCAAAATCTATGCCGCGTCACCTCCTCTGGCAATGAGCGTCATTGCATTTGACCCAACTCTTGTAGCAGCAATAAACTCTCCATTTAGCGATCAGCAAAAACCTTATGTTGGAATTGCGGCATCACGCCCTATAGCAGGAGGTTTTTTTGGCCAAGGCAATACGCCTAATTATGAAGTGTTGGCAGCTGCCAAACCAGATGTCATTATCGTATGGGGAAAAATGACAGGAGGGCAGAATGCTTTAGATAAACTCTCAACACTTAATATTCCTGTATTATTGATACGCAATGACTCAATCCATGATTTGGTAAATCAGTTTAATCTTTATGGCAAACTTACTGGCAATACCAAGCGCGCCAATGAGCTAATAGCTTATACCAAAGAGACATTAGGGCTCATAGAGTCGTTGCAAACCAAAATCAATGCACGTAAAAAAATGCGTTACTACTTTGCTCATGGGCTAGACGGTTTATTTAGTGAATGCGAAGGCTCATTTCACCTAGAACCATTTAAATACGCAGGAGCAAAAAATGCCCTTGATTGCCGCATGAGTTCTAACTTTGGAATGGAAAAAATCTCAATGGAAACCATTCTTCTCTCTGATCCTGATGTAATTGTGGCAATGGAGAGTGCTTTTGCTTCAGGAGCAAAAAATGATCTAAAATGGAAAAATCTTCGTGCAGTCAGATCTGGGCATATTCTAACTGTACCGTCATTACCATTTAATTATATAACACGTCCGCCATCGTTTATGAGATTGATGGGCATACGATGGCTTATCCATTCATTTTATCCTGATTTAATCGCACCGATAGATCAAGAAAAACGAAAATTCGAAAAACTCTTTTTCCCGCAATTCAAACCATAGGGAAAAGAGTTTATTTTACTTACCGTTATACTATTTTTAATATAGCGATACATATCATTCAAAAAACAAGGAGTAAAACAATGAATGAACATACACAAAACAATAGTTGCCAAACAGGCAAAATTACATCTTTTGCACAAGCAGAACAAATGGCTTCTTCTATTCAGAACGGCCGTAATTTCGGAGGAAAAAATATCCGTGTAGTAGATTCAATGATAGATTTCATCTATCCTCCCGTTCCATTTCCATCCAATAAAATTTTTCATGCGATGGGAGAGATAAAAATACGTGAAATGGTTTGGCATCATCATCGGTTGCTGCTAAAAACAAAAGTTGGAGACCTTTTCCCAAAAAATGAAGATGCTTTTAAGATGGCTGTGGACAAAAGTGCCGATCTGTTTGTAGAAGCGTTGGGAGGAGATCCGATATTTACCGAACAACACGGAGGGTTTCACCTAAGAATGCGGCATTTCAAAGTTCCGATCGACGAAAGCGACCGTGAAATTTGGCTCGCCATGTACAAAAAAACGCTCAAAGAGATAGATTTTCCAAAAGAACATCTGCAAGAATTCTGGAACTGGATAGAGCCGCTTTCTATTCGCATGATCAATAGACGCACGACCATGGAAGCTGTCAAGCGTTATTACTGGAGTAGTGTAGAGAGAGAATTGATGGTAGCGGGAAAAGACAATGAATGCTAAATTGACCTTATCTTTGTGTACATGTTTGTTTTTATGTGATACTCAGCTATATGCAGAAACAATCGAACAAGAGTTAAATAAAGTTAATGTCGAAGCAGAAATAAAAGAAGAATCAAGCATCGGCACAAAAACCGTAACAAATGCAAAAGAGATAGAAGTCTTCAGTAGCGCAGAACTCTTAAATCCCTACAAAGCAATCTCTCTCGAACCGGGGGTAGATATAAGGTTTGATGACCCATTTGGTATGGAGATAACACATAAAATTCGAGGCAAATCAGATCGAAACGTAGGCGAAACTCTTGAAGGATTGCCAATCAAAGGGATCGGTCCTGGAGGTGGACTTGCCACCATGGTAGATATCGAAAACATCGAATCTATTAGCGTCGAAAAGGGGGCGATAAAAGCCGATAGCGGTTTTGGATATGGCAGCGACAACGGCATGGTTGATATGCATATGAAAAAACCATCCAATAATTTCGAAGCTACGCTAAAACAAGCTCTTGGCACTGAAAATTTTTCAAAAACCTATCTTCGGGTAGATAGCGGCAATATATCAGATATTGCCAGAGTGTTTGTGTCAGGCTCATTCACCAACGCCGATAAATGGAAAGGGGAAGGCGAATCTCCAAATAGAAAAAACTTCGCCATAGGGGCAGCAAGCATATCCGGCCAAGGCATAGAATGGGAGCTTTACGGTATCTATAATGACGAAAAAAAACATAACTATAAAGGACTTACGTACGATCAAAGTCAGGATTTGTCGACCTATAGAGATTTTGATTATCAAACGACAGACCCAACAAAATCAGATTATTATGATTACAACAAACAAGACTTTCAAACTTATACGGTTATAGGAAAATTGAAGGTACCATTATCATCCGAATCATCAATAACATTTAGGCCGTATTTTTTAAATGATAAAGGATATAGCTACTCTGCCAGTGGTGATAATGTCATGGATTGGCTGGTAGATCACGACACATATGGAACAGTCATAGAGTATGCACAAAATCTTTACGATGGAAAAATGAAATTAGGATATTGGTACCAAGAAGATGAGCCTCCAGGGCCACCTACAACTAAAAAACTTAGAAAACCAGGGAGTTTAGACTTTATCAAATGGGAACGTATCGTAGGTATTAAAGAAAACCATATCTTTAGCGCACCGTTTATAACCTATGAAAAAGCATTTGGAGATACTGTCGTTGAAGCCGGATTAAAATATCTATGGCAATCTTCTCCTCATCTAGTCAGTTATAATACAGCCAAAATAGGTGATGTAAGCCCAAAAGAAGCGCTATCTTTGGTGCATGATATTGACTTCACGCTGCCTTCAAATACATATGAAATATTTTTACCGAACATTGGCGCCACACACTTTTTGGATAACAATTCTTATATAAAAGCAAGTTACGGCAGAAACTACAATCTCCCTAGCTACGGTTTTGGCGGGGGCGCGATTAACTATTTTAACAATCCAATAGTAAACAAGAATGAACAACTACTCCAAAAAATGTGGAGTGATTTGAGACCCGAAGAATCTGACAATTTCGATATTAGCTATACATACGAGGGGGAGAAATTTTCTATAAGCCCATCTATTTTTTATTCTTTGGCAAAAAATGTTGGCGGTAATTTTTATGATCCGGTTTTGGGTATGTATTACCAACAAAATACGGCCAGGGCATGCTCTTATGGCTTGGAGATTGGTGCTGAGTATAAAATACTTGGCAACTTGACACTTAGCGGCTCTGCAACCTATAATCATTATGCATTTACAACTGATATACAATCATCTGCAGGCGCATACATACAGTCTAAAGGGAATCAGCTTCCCGATGTGCCGAAATTTTATGCAAATATCTCTGCAGTGTATGACTTAAATGGATATAAAATAGCCCCTATTTTTAGATATCTAGGCAAACGTTATGTTGATGTCGAAAATAAATACAGTGTTGACCCTCATTATTTGGTTGATATCTCATTGAACAAAGAGATAGCTCTAAAAAATAACCATAAAATCGATTTCTCTTTTTACATTAGCAATTTATTAGGAGAAAAGTATATATCGACCGTCTCCACATCTGAGACCAATGTAGCCGAAGTAGGTCCGACATACATAGTAGGATCCCCTAGGGCATTATTTGCTTCATTGAGATATAGGTTCTAGCGATGACTATGTTAATTAGATCTTTTCTTATTTTGTATATTGCCAGCATGGGCGCGTTTGCAGCAAATTGCAAAATAAGCATCAAAGACATAACAGGTAAAGACGTTTGCATACCGCCAAAAATAAAAAAAATTGCCGTCACTTGCTATGGCGGTGCTTCTCAAGAGATAGCACTTTTTATGGGCGGTGATGCAATCGTTGCACAGCCTAGTGTAGATCGATTTCAGCAGTTTCTTAAAGTTTATCCGGATCTCAAAGATATCAAAAGTGCCGGAACATTTAATGATGTCAATTTGGAGTATTTATCAAAGCTGGATCCAGATATTGTTTTTGCCGGTATTACTTCTAGTGCAACAAATAATAGAATCGAGGAAATGAACATTCCTGTTTTTACGCTTGGTATCGGCAAACATAACATCCATACGCTTTTAGAAGAGTTTTCGCATGTCGGAAAGATTCTAAAAAAAGAACAAAAAGCCAAAGAATTAGTCCGATACTGGCAAACAAAAATAAATCTTGTTGAAACTAGATTGTCCAACATAAAACCCTCTAAACGTAAAAAAGTATTTTATACTTCCGGTTCCGGAGGGCTAAGCAGCGAAAATAAACATGGATGGGGAAATGAGTTTATAAGAGCGAGTGGTGGGATAAATGTCGCTTCTGAGCTCAAAATAAAAGGCTCTGTATCCGCTGAGACATTATTGGCATGGGATCCTGATATTATTATCACTTCGACCAATAAAACTCCTCATAGCCCGACTAGTGATATTGCAAAAAATATCGCATTCAAAAATCTCACAGCAGTAAAAAACAAAACTGTTTACAATGCGCCCATTGGGACATTTTGGTGGGATAGACCGTCTCCGGAATCCATCTTGGGCATTCTATGGCTAAGTAAGATTTTATACCCTGAAGTGATGAAAGATATCGACTTAAAACAAGAGGCAAAAAGCTTCTATAAGAAATTTTACAACTATGCCCTTTCCGATAATGAATATGAAGATTTTTTCTTCAATAAACACAAATAACGTTCAAACACAAGGAGTAAAAACATGAACATAGCAAACGAATCATCGACCAAAGGTGCTATCTTTAGCCTGATAACCGCTACATTACTATGCTCTCCAAGCTCAGCTTCGCAAGAATCGACCGCCCAATCATTAGATGCGGTCAATGTCACTGCATCGGCTGAGCGCGATGATCTCGATCTTAATAGCACGTCAAATCTCTATCGTATCGAAACAAGCGGACGGGTAGGCACGCAGGTAATTACACAAAGAGAGATAGAAGCCTACGAGCCTAAAGACTTTTTTGATCTTTTGGATAAAGCGATCGGTGTAGATATGACATATCATGGGCGCAAACATCCTTATTTTATCAATATTCGCGGAGGCGGCAATGTCACATACATACTTGACGGAGCGATACTCCCATCTACTGCGGACCGTATCTTACAAAAGCTGCCTATGAATGCTATAGAAGAGATACAGGTAGTTCGCGGATCTACGGCTCTATCCCTTGCACCATCTATCGGGATCGGGGCTTCCAATAGCGGTTCTGGGATCAATACGGCTTTTGTGATCATCAGAACAAAACAGCCAAAAGGTACCGAAGGTACGCTTACAGGTTACATGGAAAAAGCGGTTTCCCAGCTCTCAGCAAATGGCCAAAGCTTGTACCTTGGAACCAAGCTAGGTTCACAAAACTCACCTGCAAAAGGCTACATAAGCGGCATGGCTTCCAGATATGACCGTCCAAGCAAAGACAGCTGGTTTGACGGCAGCAATGCTGATTCTGGTATGATCAATGGAGGCTTAAATATAGGAAGATTTAGCCTAAACGTGATGGGCTACAAAGATAGCGGGAGCTTTGAAATGCAGCGGGGAGTTAAAACTGACGGTACGATAGATACTTCAAAATGGTACTATGACCCTCTCAAAACATCAATACTGTCAACCGACATGAGCATGAAATGGAACGAAGATCAAATTACGTTGTTTTCTTTTGGAAAAACCAACTACAAACAAACAGAAATAAATGAAAATTTTGCAAATACATCTTACGCTGAAAAACATTACGAAGAAGATACGAAGTCTTATAGTTTACGTCACAACGCAACATTTGGCAATACCCTTATACAGCTTGGCGGGCAGCTTTCAAGCAGCAAAGGTTTTGGTCCAAACCTAAGCAAAAAATATAATAATTTCGATACCGACATCAAAGGCTGGTCGGCATCCGTAGAGCAAAAGCTTTTTGACGGAAAAGTAATATTGGATGCCGGATACCGCAGAGACTTAAAACACATCAAATACTCAAGCACCGACCCGAAAAACGACAACGCAAACAATGACGTTGATTTGGCTCCTGCAACTATTATAGCCGCCGGAGCCTTATGGCATATAAATAATATCTTCACATTGAGCGGCAGATATTTCAAAGGCGATGAGGGGACATCGGGGGATTTTGACTTACTAACAGAAAACAGCGCTCCACTTCATCCTGAGAAACAAGACAGAATAGAAATAGCGCTCGAAGCTGCAGTTGCACCTTATTTTAAACCTACCGTGACATGGTTTGATGTAGATATAAAAAATCAAAAAACAGCTACAGACAAGACATATACTGATGCTGCCGGCAATGAGTATTATTACTACGCCGAATCAGATTCCCACCGTAAAGGCATAGAGCTGGCATTAAAAGGGTATATAGGAATAAAAACGAATTATCTGTTTGGTTGGACGCATATGTTTAACAATTCAAACACCGTTAACGGTATAAAAACAGACGCTATCGGAGTAGAAAGCCCCGAAAATAGTTTTACGGCACTTTTAAGTCATTCATGGGATGGCTATCGGGCAAACATCTCGGCCAAGCGCATAGACAAATGGAGCCAATCAACGAGCGCCATGGGATTAGCAGCCAATGTTAACCTAGGTGGATATACCCGGATTGACGCAAATATCGAAAAGGATTTTGTATTTAACAACTATATTGCTACTGGAAAAATATATGGACGGAATTTGGGCAATGAAAAATATTCGACAAGGTACACCACGGGCTATTATTATGATCGCGGCCGCACTATAGGCACCGAACTATCATTTGCGTTTTAAAGAGACAGCATGAAAAAAATATTTATATTGTTTTTACTTTGTTTTGTCTCTTCAATTGAAGCAAAAGAAATTACGGATATGTTAGGACGCAAGGTTGGAATACCAGATTATCCCAAAAAGGTCTATGCCCCATCTCCTTACGGCTCATACGCTCTTTATGCCATGGATCCCTCCTTGCTTTCAGGATGGATCTTTGAAATCAATAAGGATAACTACCCATATCTCCACAAACGCATGCAAACATTGCCGGTTATCGGGAGGATATTTGGAGCAGGGCAAAGTGCAAATCTTGAAATTTTACTATCAGCCCATCCTGATCTGATACTCATGTGGTCTCACGAAAATGAATTCAATGACAAAGAAGCTCAAAAACTCAAGATCTTAAATGCCCCGTTTGTTTATGCTGCAGATGAGAACATCGAAGACTATGCAAAAATATTCAAATTTCTTGGCAAAGTATTAAACAAAGAGGAAAGAGGAAACAAGCTCTCGGCTTATACGGAAAAAACTTTTAGAGATGCCAAAAATATCGTGGCAAAAATTCCTGCCAATAAACGACCAAAGGTTTATTATGCGGAAGGGCTGGACGGTTTAAGTACAGAATGTGATGACTCTATACACGTTCAACTGCTAAAGCTTGCAGGAGATGTTGATGTTCACAAATGCCACACATCAAGTCATAAAGGTTTTGAAAAAGTTTCGATAGAAACGATACTTGCATATAACCCTGACGTGATGATAGTCCAAGAGAAAATGTTCTATGACAAGATAAATACATTGCCTATCTGGTCAAATATCAATGCAGTGAAAAACCATCGTGTATATCTGATACCAAAAGCACCATTCAACTGGTTTGACCGCCCGCCGTCATTTATGCGTATCATGGGGTTAAAATGGCTAATGCGTGCGCTATATCCAAAACAATACAAAATTGACATAAACAAAGAGACAAAAGACTTTTATAAATTATTTATGAATATAGAGCTCAAAGACGATCAATTACAAGAGATACTTTATCAAAATAAAAACTATAGAAAAACAACTAAGGAGACAAGACAATGAAAGGCGCAACAAATCCCCAAAATTTTGACAGAATAGTACGCGAGGTATTCGCACCCATCTATCCGGTCATAGCGGATCAGATAAAAGATAGAATCAAGATCACTTGCGGCAAATGCTTGGATGCCGGATGCGGTACCGGTGCATTAGGACGAGCTATGGCTAAAATCACGAATTTAGATATTACTTTTTTTGACCAATCGGACGAGATGCTAGAACTTGCAAAAAAATATGCAAATATAGAAAACATCAACCATAGAAGTAGTTTTTTACAAGGCGATATACACTCTATCCCCCTAAAAGATGAGAGTATAGATATAGTAATAAGCCGAGGGTCATCTCCTTTTTGGGAAGATTGGCACAAAGCATATAGTGAGATATTTCGTATCTTAAAGCCTGGAGGCATGACATACATTGGCGGTGGATTTGGCAATGCCGAACTACGGGAAGGAATTGTAAAAATCATGAGTGAAAACAATCCAAACTGGCGCAATTCATTCAAAGACAGGATCAAACCAGAGCGTGATGCAATGCCCATGATACTTGCTTCTCTTAACCCAACTTCATATGAAATTGTCAATGATGACAGTGGATTTTGGACCATTATTACTAAATAAGGAATGTTTATGAAAATAGGAATTTTTTGCCTTACTGAACACTTTGAAGGAGATGTGCAGAAAAGCATAATGGAGCAATTGCAGCTTGTTGCTCTAGCAGACAAACTCGGTTTTGACGAAGCGTGGTTTGGCGAACACCACTTTAACGGTTTCAGTATTATACCAGACCCGTCTGCTATGATAGCTTATGCTTCTGTCAAAACAGATTCCATTCGCTTGGGAACTGCTGGGTTTCTTGCTCCTTTTTACCATCCGGTACGTTTGGCGGAAAGTATCTCGGTGCTTGATAATCTCTCTAATGGACGAATCAATGCCGGGTTTGCCAAAGGAGGATTTGCCCCGGACAATAAACATTTTAACCGCGATCCGGACAATCTGCGCAATGCAATGTTTGAAACTGCCAAAGCAGTAGATGAGCTTTTGCATTCACAAACGGCTTCTTATGATAGTGAATTTGTATCATTTAAAGATGTCGTTTTGCATCCCAAACCGCTACAAAAACGTATCCCGTTTTTTGTCGCTACCTTTGCCAATCCCGATACGATTCGCTTCGCTGCTCATAATGGTTATGGTTTATTGATGTCACAAGGCGCCAGCATACAAGAGTGTATAGATGCACAAAACCTATATCTTTCTATCGCTGGATTTAATCCTGAAATTGTATTAATGAGGGTATTTTGCGTGGCTGATTCTTATAAAGAAGCTTACCGTATCGTACGGCCCTCCATTGATCATTTTGTCAAATCGATGCGTGCTGCTTCCTCGGAAGCCCCAACTCCTAAGTGGAACAGAGAAAAATATGATGCGATACTTAAAGAACGAGAAGCATTCTTTGACGGAGAAAAATTTTTTGACAATGCGATAGCGGGAACGCCGTCACATTGTATAGAAGCTATTAAAACTATAAAAAAGGAGATAGCCAATGTTCACATTGCATTGAAACCGTCTTCAAATGATTTCGATCAAAATTACGATATGCTGCTGGAATTTAATGCAAGAATCAGACCGCATATCTAAAACAAGGAAAAACATGAACAAACACTTACTTATTCTCTCGCTGGCTGCCTCGTGTGTGTTAGCCGACACTTTTACGCTCGGGCAGATCAGCGTTCTTGACACCGCTCTTGAGGAGAGCCCTTTTGAACAAACGATCACCTCGGAAGCAATCGCACAGCATGACTCTGAAACAATCTCTGATGCCCTTGATAACATGAGTGGTATCAATCAAGACCTCCAAGGAGGGCGTGGGGAATCTACTCTGTCCATAAGAGGATTTGATGCTAGACGCATCGGTGTCTTTATCGATGGAATACCGGTCTATGTTCCATATGACGGCAATTTTGATTATGATCGCTTCCTCACTAGCGATATCGCTCAAATTGACGTAGCCAAAGGATTCTCATCTGTTGCTTATGGAGCCAATACGATGGGAGGGGTTGTCAATATCATCACCAAAAAACCGACCAAGACATTGGAAGGGAACATAAAAGCAGGGATTGTGCTTGACAACGACGGATCCATGTCCCGCCACGTCGAATCCATCAATCTAGGAACTAGACAAGACCATATCTATGCGCAACTAGATGCAGCCTATAGCAGCCGAGACCATTTTCGCTTAAGTGATGACTATAGCACTACTGCTTCACAGCCGGTAGGTGATCGCCTCCGCTCCAAAGCCGAGGATTACAAAGTTAGCCTTAAAACCGGATATATAGCCGATGACGGAAGTGAGATCGCTGTCGGATATGCAAAACAAAACGGTGAAAAACAACAACCGCCTGTAACTGACAGTGCCTTTAGTAAGCCAAAATACTGGGATTGGCCATACTGGGATAAAGAAACCGTCTATATCACCGGTCAAAAAAATCTTGGCTTGGGATATCTAAAAGCAGTTGCCTATTATGATACATCCAACAACTCTCTATATGCGTATGATGATGCATCATATTCCACTATGAACCTTAAGTCGTCATTCAAAAGCAAACACGACGATTACAGTGCTGGGACACGCCTGGAATACGGAGTTGAGCTTGATAAACATTTCATTACTGCCGGGGCAAATTACAAAAAAGATTCACACAAAGGGTACGATATCGACAAAACATCCGATGTGGCGACTCTAACAGAACATTTTGTTGACGATACAATCTCGCTTGGGATAGAAGATGTATATACCATTTCTCCAAACTGGCAGCTACTGGGAGGAATAAGCTATGACCGCAAAGAATCGGACAAAGCATACGACAAAAGTTCCGGGAATGTGCCTTTGGCATTGGGAGAGCAAGATGCCTTTAACCCACAAGCAGCTCTTGTTTATTCGATTGGTGATACCAGCAAAATGCGTGCCAGCATCTCTAGGAAAACATATCTTCCAAGTATGAAAGACCGCTATAGCAGAAAACTTGGCACGGCACTGCCAAACCCCGATCTTGATGCTGAGACGGCAACGCACTATGAGCTTAGCTATCTAAAGCATATGGGGGCATTAAGCGGACGTATCAACGGATTCTTTGACAGGATAGATGACGCTATCGAGTCAGTAGTTGTGACACCGGCTGAGACACAAAACCAAAACATAGGAAGCTTTGATCATCGCGGCGTAGAAGCAGAACTTAGCTATAAAGCCGATGGATTAGAAGTTGGAGGAAACTACACATACATCTCTGTAAAGAATCGTACAGATGAGGATATAAAAAGAATAGACATCCCCAAACACCAAATTTTTACCTTTGCACAAAAAGAATTAGGCAGAGGGTTCTCATTGTACGGGAATATGAAATTCCGCAAAGGAGCATATGAACAAAAAGCCGATAAATCATATGTGATCAATCCTACCTTCACGACATTTGACATTAAAGCTATTTATCAGCCAACTGCCAATATCACCGCGGAACTGGGAGTCAAAAACATAACCGATAAACTATATCAGTATGATATTGGATTCCCTATGGCCGGACGTGAATTTTTCTTTAATATAGGATATAATTTCTAATGCGTACGATTATATATGTATTATTATTTTGTTTTTCTTCGGCCCAACTGCATGCAAAACAAGAACCTGCTTTACGTGTTGCCGTTATAGGCGGTATGACAATGAGCGGCATGTGGGAAAAAGTTGCCCAAGCATTTGAAGAGACTTATCATATTCCTATTGAAGTAGTAACCTCAGGCCCAAAACATGCTCTAGATACATTTAGCCGCTCCCATGAAGTAGATTTGGTGACAATGCACTCAAGCGACACAATGGTTGACTTAGCAGCCGATGGGATCGTCGAGGATCTAACACCATGGGCGCGAAATTCACAGATGCTAGTAGGAGATCGCTCCAACCCTGCTCGTATTGACGCCGGAGATTCATTGGATATTGCTATGCAAAAGATCGCCCGATCAAGCTCTCCTATCCTTATACATGCCAGCGGCGGAACATTTGAAGTTTTTAATGATGTAAGCTCTTCTTATAAATTATCTCCCGGTCAAATCCATTTAATTACCACCAAGCACGGTTTTTTAGATGATGTTGCCAAGCTTAAAGGATATACTTTTTATGGGGTTATACCATTTTTGATGCAAAAACAGCATAATCCAAATATGCAAGGTTTCATATTTAACGACAAAAAACTACGCCGTCCATATCTTGCAGCTATCGGCACAAAAGAACGAATAGGCAAAACCCAATATAAAAATGCTCAAAAATTACTTATGTTCCTCACATCAAAAAGAGCACAACAGATCATCAAAAATTTTAGAATTGAAGGTTTTGATGATACTCCGGTATTTTTTCCGGTAAAACCATAGGAGGTATTCATGTTTTTAAAATCGATTGATTTCGCCAGAATGTACCGGGAACACAAGAGTGCTACTAATTTCAAAGGCAAAAACAGTGCAGAATGGGATGCCAAATCTAAAGATATGGCAGCAACTGTATTAAATAGTCCATATGTAAATGATTTTATTTCTCGCATGGATATATCAGGTGACGAAGTGGTACTTGATATCGGATGCGGTCCTGGAACACTTGCCATTCCGCTAGCCAAAAAAGTCAAACAAGTCATTGCGATAGATTTTTCAGAAAAAATGCTTGAAGAACTAGAATCGCGCGCTAAGCTAGAAGGCATCACTAATATACGCACATACCATCTAAGTTGGGAGGACGATTGGTGCAATCTACCAAAAGCGGACATAGCAGTAGCGTCCCGCAGCATTGAAGTACAAGATATTGAAATGGCGCTTTCCAAGATGTCGTCCCAAGCTGCAAAGGCATGTTATCTGACTTACAAAGTAGGTGGGAGTTTCGTTGATATGGAAATTCTTGAGTATATCGGCAAAAAAATAATTACCAAGCCTGATTTTTGGTACATCCCCTTATTGCTTTACAAAAAAGGCTACTTGCCTCATATAGACTATATCGAAACACATCGTGCCTCCATCCGCTACTCATCGGCTGATGAATTTATATCATCACTTATTTGGAGTGTGCACGAACTAAATGAGACACAGCAACAAAAAGCCAGGGAGTATTATGAACGTTTCATTGCCACAAAAAACCATTTGCCTAAACCATTTACTTGGGCGTTTATTTCATGGAACATTAATACTTAAAAATTCTATTTTAATATAATCAAAAATATAGATTATTATATTTTATAAAATACAATGATATTTATTTTATCATTGTATATTGTACTAAAAAATTGTTTTTTTCTGATTCAATATATATTTAAAGATATAACGAATAAATTATTAGTACAATATAATTCTAATAACGTAAAAAATTACGGTGACTGAAACTTTTAATCCAAACCTGGGCACATTAAAATATCCGGATAAACCGTGCCAAATATAACATAAAATACAATCAATGCATCAAAAGTTGCAAGGAGGATCAAATGGGATCGGCAAAAACAGAATTAGAAATATTAAAATATCAAAAACTTATTGATTTGCAAGAAATTACAAAAAAGTCAAAAACAAATTCTTATGAAAACAGAGCAGAAAATAGAGGCGAAACAAAAGAATTTATACACAAGGTGAATATAGTGGATGCAAAAACATTATTGGATTTTGCATTGATAGAAACAAAAATTGCTCCAAAATTCAAACATATTTACGCAAACGATGAATATAATTTTGGAGCAGTTGAACATTTTATAAATAATTGCAACACAAAGAATTTAAACAATATTACAACCATTAATAATAACTGGGATGACGAATGGAGTAATTTGCATCAAATAGATATTATCGTTGCTTCACAAATCGAAGAGACAGAAGATATAAAATCAGCATTACGTAAACTTTACGGCAGCGAAAAAAATAAAATTTATATGAACCTATCTATTAATAGTCATTTCAAAGAAGAGGAAATTTTAGACCAATTAAAAAGACATATTACCCCTAGAATTGACAATATCCATCTTGTTAACATACTAAAATCTATGGGAATATGTGCTAAAATTGATTTTATCCATAGAGAAAACAAAAGATTTTTAGCCCAGACCGGGGATGTGTTCTTTGAAAAAGTACAAATGAGTCTAAAAGACCAAAATGAAAATGAAAAAATAGATTTAAAAAAATATTTTGACAAAACCTATAATTTTAAAAGGGATACAAGCTTCATCAAATGGGTCATGTTATCTTGGAAAAACAAAAAATAATAAAAATAGGACCAATATGTTCAAACTAAACGACACGGAATTGCTAGAATACATCAAGGAAGACGTACCGTACCTTGATCTGACCACCACACTACAAGATATGCCGGACAAAAAAGCCAAGATGCAGATCTTCACAAGAGAAGATGTCATAGTAGCGTGCAGCGAAGAAGCGGCAAGGGTTGCCCAGCTTATTGGATGTGAAATATATTTTATGATTCCATCAAAAACCATGGCAAAACGAGGGGATGTATTGTTGGAATTTGGCGGTAGCTATGAAAATGTCCAAAGCGCATGGAGATCTACTCAGCTAATATTGGAATATTCATGCAAGATAGCCACTTACGCTCACGAAATGAAACAAGAAATTTCAAGCGTAAATCCACACTGTGAATTATTGGTAACTAGAAAACACTTCCCTTTTTCAAAAAGATTTTGTATCAAATCCATTATGTGCGGAGGGGCTATGCCTCATAGATTAGGCCTTAGCGAAACTGTACTGTTTTTTCCGCATCATCGTAAAGTATATGACAATGATGAAGCATTTTACGAGGCATTGAGTGAAATAAAAACCAAAGCTTTAGAAAAAAAAATAGTCGTAGAGCCAAAAGATCTGGGTGACGCTATAGAATTGATGAAGCATGGAGCAGACGTATTGCAAATGGACAAAACAAGTTTAGAGATTTTAAAAGAGATCACAACATATAGAGATAAATACTATCCTCATATTAAAATACTTGGTGCAGGCGGCATTGACAAGGAAAATGTCAAAGAATTTGTAAATACCGGCATAGACGGCGTAGTTACTAGCAGGATCTATTTTTGTGGTATGGCAGACATGGGAAGCCGGCTGGAAATAATAAATTAGAAAATTATACTTTTTTTTGCTACAATAGAAAAAAACATGGAATAAAAAATGGATAAAGATACCAAATTAAACGAGATAGCTGAAGCTACAAGCAAAATACTAACTCTATTGGGCGAAGATATAAGCAGAGAAGGGTTACTTAAAACTCCTATGCGCGTTGCCAAATCGTTAGAGTTTTTAACAAGCGGATACAATGAAGATCCGAGCGAAATTTTAAACGAAGCACTATTTACCACCAGCAATGACGAGATGGTATTGGTGCGTGATATAGAATTTTATTCTATGTGTGAACACCATATGCTTCCTATCATTGGGCGTGTGCATGTAGCATATATTCCTGACGGCAAAGTAGTAGGATTATCTAAAATTCCTCGCATCGTTAACGTATTTGCGAGACGTCTTCAGATCCAAGAACAGCTCACAGAGCAAATAGCTGATGCCATAAGCGAAGTTATAAAACCAAAAGGGGTTGCCGTAGTCGTTCACGCGCGCCATATGTGCATGGAGATGAGAGGAGTACAAAAGATCAACTCCACTACGGTTAGTTCCGCTTTGCGCGGATTATTCAAAAGTGATACTCGCACAAGAAACGAATTTTATAATCTCATCAATACCCACACGCCGTCAAACTTTTAGATAAAAGGGGTTTAAATGCTGCAAAATATTTCCAAAAAATGGATAAAAACTTTTGCTCTTTTGCTGTCATTGACCCAAATAATACCAGCCAGTGACAGTATCTTTCCTTTGAGTGATTCAATAAAAAAAGAGATGATTGGTGTTAGCTATCATCGCGGATGTCCCGTTGGGCTAGACGAGCTTAGATTAGTCAAGGTGAAGCATTTGGGACTTGACGGAACTACCAAAAATGGAGAACTTGTAGTTCATAAAAGCATAGCCGGCGAAGTAGCATCCATTTTTGATGAGCTATACGATATAGGCTATCCTATCAAACAAATAGTCCGCATTGATAAATTTAAAGGAAGTGATTTTGCTTCCATAGAAGCAGATAACACTTCAGCATTCAATTGCCGTAAAGCAACTGGCAGCGGCAAATGGTCCAAACATTCATACGGAAAAGCCATAGATATCAATCCTATTGAAAATCCATATGTCTTTAGGGGTGGTGGCACATCACACAAAGCTTCATACAAATATATCAACCGCAATATCAAAAATATAAATACTCCGCAAGAAAAAGCTATGCTTTTACCAAACAGCAAGGCTGTAGCAATCTTTAAAAAATACGGTTGGCGCTGGGGCGGTGACTGGAGAGTGAAGGATTATCAACATTTTGATAAGCAATAAGCTCGCGGCTACCGGTATCAAAAACTACCATTTGATCACAGTGATGAAATTCTGTGCACTCTCGCCTTCTATTTTTAACTAAACTAGGAGTATAATTATCTTTTTTACATCTGCTTTTATAATAATTTAAGAATAAATGGTGTATTATCAAATTAATTAGGACTAATTTTGTCTTATTTAATAAATAAAGATTCAAGGAACAATATGAGAGTTTATCTCGACAATAATGCTACAACCATTGTTGATCCGCACGTTTATGAAGCAATGGAGCCTTTTTTTGTACAAAAATACGGCAATCCAAATTCGCTGCATCAATTTGCAAGCGATACCCATAAACCACTTAAAGAAGCAATGCAAAAGATTTATGCCGGTATTAATGCAAAAAGCGAAGATAGCGTAGTTATTACATCCTGTGCAACAGAAAGCAATAACTGGGTATTAAAAAGTATCTATTTTGACTATATCCTCACTGGACGCAAAAATCATATTATAGTAAGCGAAGTAGAACATCCATCAATTATAGCTACTGCAAAATTTTTAGAATCAAAAGGATGCAAGGTAACTTATCTGCCAATCAATAGTGAAGGCATAGTTGAAGCCCATACAGTACGTGATTTTATCACAGACAAAACCGCATTGGTATCTATCATGTGGGTCAATAATGAAACAGGAGCTATTTTCCCTATAGAAGAGATTGGAGCAATATGTGCAGCCAAAGGCGTACTATTTCATACTGACGCCGTGCAAGCCATAGGCAAAGTTCCAGTCAATGTTCAAAGTGCCAACATAGATTATCTGACCATGTCTGCACACAAGTTTCATGGACCAAAAGGGGTAGGGGCTTTGTATATGAAAAAAGGCAAAGAATTAACTCCTCTTTTGCATGGCGGCTCACAAATGAACGGTTTTCGTTCCGGTACGCTAAATGTAGCCGGTATTGTCGGCATGGGCAAAGCCATGGAGCAAGCAATTGATGCATTAGACTTCGAGGTGAGTGAAGTAAAAGAACTTAGAGATAGACTCGAAGATGCTTTACTTGAAATTCCAGATACATTTGTAGTTACCCCAAGAGCCAAACGGGCAGCAAATACCATACTAATATCTTTTAGAGGCATAGAGGGCGAAGCTATGTTGTGGGATCTAAATCGTGCCAACATAGCTGCTAGCACAGGAAGCGCATGTGCAAGTGAAGACCTTGAATCAAATCCTGTTATGGAAGCTATTGGCGCAGAGGCTGATTTGGCTCACACAGCCATAAGATTTTCACTAAGCAGATATACTACCAGTGAAGAGATAAACTATACTATAGAAGTAGTAAAAAATGCCGTAGATAGACTTAGAGCGATTTCAAGCTCTTACGCATATGCGCCGCAAGGTCATGAAAGTAAATTATAAAGGGGATTATAATGGGAATAGATAGTTTGATAGGCGGCACTATTTGGGATCAGTACAGCGAAAAGGTAACATGCCTTATGAATAACCCTCAAAATATGGGTGAAATTACACAAGAACAAGCCGATGAAATGGGCGCTAAACTCATAGTAGCAGATTTTGGTGCCGAGAGCTGCGGAGATGCAGTACGTCTTTACTGGGCAGTAGATCCAAAAACAGATGTAATATTAGAATCCAAATTCAAAAGCTTTGGGTGCGGTACAGCGATAGCCAGCAGTGATACAATGGCTGAACTTTGCAAAGGCAAAACGGTCGATGAAGCAGTTAAAATAACGAATATAGACGTTGAAAAGGCCATGAGAGACACTCCTGACGTACCGGCCGTTCCGCCTCAAAAAATGCACTGCTCTGTAATGGCATATGATGTCATCAAAAAAGCAGCTGCACAATATAAAGGTGTAGATATGGAGAGCTTTGAACACGAGATCATAGTATGTGAATGTGCAAGGGTAAGTCTATCTACTTTGCGTGAAGTAATTAGACTAAATGACCTCACATCCATAGAACAGATCACGGATTATACAAAAGCTGGTGCATTTTGTAAATCATGTATCCGCCCAGGAGGCCATGAAGCCAAAGATATATATCTAGTTGATTTGCTAGAAGAATATCAAAAAGAAAAGCTTGCAAAACAAGCCGACAGCAATTATGATGCTCCATTTGCTCAAATGACAATAGTTCAAAGACTAAAAGCCGTCGATAAAGTCATAGATGATAATATTCGCCAAATGCTTATAATGGATGGAGGGAATATAGAAATACTTGATATCAAAGAAAATGGTGCAAATTTCGATATATATATTCGCTACCTTGGAGCATGCAGCGGATGTGCGAGTTCAAGCACAGGTACACTGTTTGCTATAGAGAGCATCCTAAAAGAAAAATTAGATCAAAATATAAGAGTAATTCCTCTTTAATAGATAGGGTTTGCCCTATCTAAACTCACACTCATCACACAAAATATATTAAACTAAATTCTTATTTAGAAGCGAGCTTTTTGATGCCTCTGTAGATACTCCTGAATAAAACAAAAATGATGTAAACAGCAATTGTAAACACAAGCGGATGGATAGCGCCTATGCCGTAAGCTCCAGATGCGGGAAGTGCTGCAATATGACTAATTGGGTGCGAGACCCATTCTTTAAAATGCATACCGATCGCTAAAAATAAAAATATACCCATGAATATATATAACTCTTTTTTCATACTTAATAGTCCTTATAAAATATGCGGTATATTAGCGAAAAAAGATTAAAAGATTAAAAGATTTATTAGAAAATAATTATTATCTGCCAAAGTGGCAGATAATAAGTTTAATGATGAGTATCACTATCGAGATTAAACAGTTTAGTCCCTACATAATATAGAGCCAGACATATACCAAGACCACCTAAAGAAATCATAATTTCTGCAGCACTTGGAAAATAATGTACCCATTCCGGAGGAAGCTGATAAAGCTCTTTTTTCATCATTTGAAGAGGTTTGAGCTGAGTATCATGCACTAGATTATAACGCATAAAGAATATACCCACCATTCCGCTAAGAGATGCAAAAAATAATTTTTTTGTATCTTGGCCTTTGCTTTTTAAGATAAGATACAATGGAATAACCATTGCCAAGATCACCTCTACCCAGAAAGTCCAAGAACCCAATATATGAATAGCAACTTCTGAACGATTTTCCATACCGCCGTATATATCGGTCAACATTTTCCATGTAACAAAGAAGATCAAAATCGAGATAAGCAATCCTTGGATTTTCGCCAAGTTGGACAACATAGTTTGCACCTCTTTGGTAAAATTCAATTTATATCTAAAGCCCATCATGATAAATGCTATAAAGATACCGGTAATAAATGCTGTCAAGATAAAGTAAGTAGGATAAAACACGCCATTAGAAATGGTTCTAGCATTCAAAAACCCGAATACTCCACCAAGGTTAGAGTGTGCTGCAAGTCCTACGAGCAAACCGATAAGTCCGAAAGTTCTAGCACTCTTCATATCATTTTTGAGCAAAAATATAAACTCTATTATCATAAAAGTGAGATACAAACCATACAATGTGCCCATCCACCAAATAGCACTTGTAAGGCCTGGGCTAATGACATTATAGATTAGCATTGTTACAGGATGTCCTATCTCAAAAGCTATAACTGCAAATCCGGCCATAATAGTAACAATTGATCCGAATATTGCTCGTTTTGAGATAAGCATATAATCTTTGAACCCAAATACATCACCAAGAGAACCAACTATACAAAGACCTGTTGAACTAACAACAAAAAAGATATATACAGCAATCAAAAGCCCCCATGGATGTTCTCTAGTAACATTATAAGCGTGATGTCCATGCAATAAATACATCAATACGCCGATCACAAAAAGCCCCAAGAACAGCACTATAGTGCCTGCTATAATTTTATTGGTAGTCGTTTTTTCAAAAGAAAGAAGATCTTTGATCGTTATCTTATTATAAGGAATAGAAGCGATGAACTCCTTGACGTCTTTTAACCTTAATTCTTTAATGTTAAATTTTTTAACTGTTTGTTCCATACTATTCTCCTTACATCACATAAAATAGTTTTGGTTTAGTGCCAAGATGTGTTTTGAGAGTAAAATGCTCTCTGGTTCTTAGCAATACACTTATTTCACTATTTGGATCATCAAGATCTCCAAAAATTCTCACTTTTGTAGGGCAAGTATTTTGACATGCTGTTGTAGTTTCTCCTCTAGCTAATCTAGTGTTTGAACAGAAATTACATTTATCTACCGTCATTGTTCTGCTATCAACAAATCTAGCATCATATGGGCATGCATTCATACAATAGCTGCACAAAATACATTTATCTGGATCCACTCTTACCACTCCATTATCATCATAATAGGTTGCATGTGTAGGACATACCTCTTCGCAAGGTGCTTCTTCGCAATGTTGACATTGGCTCGGCATAAATGCAGCTGATGCAGCATTTAAAAGTGGCCAAATCCCATCTGGCTCATTGCCGCCAACCCAAATACGGTGTTTTTCAGCGCCAAGCTCTATTCCATTTTCCTCTTTACAAGCTACTTCACAAGCCTTGCAATTAATACAATTTTTATAGTCTAAAGCCATTCCATAAGTTGCCATTTTCTTATACCTTTCTTATTTCAACATTAGTTTCATGCATGGCTGATGCACCATATACCGGCTCTACGATATCTTCGATAATAGCATTATCGTTTCCGCCATTTTTATATGCCCATGTAAGAGCATTGCTCTCTGCCCCGAAGCCATGAATGAAGAATACTACATTTGGTGCGATCTGCTCAGTAGGATACGCCTTGATAGTTGTTTTACCGGTTTTGCTGGAAACTTCCACTTCATCCCCAAATTTTATACCCATATCAGCTGCAACTCTTGCATTGATCCAAATATAGTTTGTATGCATCAAGTCATGCAAAGCGATATTGTTTGCTGTTCCTGATTGAGTAAACTGTGCATGACGCCCTGTAATCAATCTAAATTTGCCTTTTGGCACTTTAAATGCATATTCATCTTTCCATGTTGGCATAGGATCAGCTCCTTTTTCTGCCAGATTTGCTAGATTACACTCTACCTTACCGCTTGCAGTTTTTGGAGCTCCTCCATTTATAGTATATGCTTTTTCTTTTTCCGGATAGTATTGAAATTCATTGACTGAAGTTTGTTTATAAAACTGTTTCATATTCGGATAAAAGACACCGTGTTCTTTGAGTGCTGTAACAGCCTCCTCTCCATAAACTTCACTTACCAAATGAGCATTTATCTCTTCTTGTGATTCCAAGAATGGTTTGGAGATATCAAATTCCGCAAACACTTCTGCTTCTTTTTGTTCAGCACTCAAAGTAGTGCTTGCCACAGTTGCATTGGTATCGCTTGGAACTGTTGCATTCTCATCAGTAACAACCGTTGCGGCCGGAGTCAGATTTGCCAACGAATCCTGTACATCCATATCGTGTTTTTTTGTTATTTCAAATAGTGGTTTTGCTATTTTTTGAGTCAACCCTCTTAATATCTCTATTACCGGTTTAGACTCATACATAGGTTCAATAACCTTATTTCTTTGTGCAATAGATGGCTCTACCCCAGGAAATGTATTGACAGGATCCGTTCTCTCCAAATATGTACATTCAGGCAATACAACATCTGCATACATAACTGTATCACTAGGCATAGTATCAATAGCCACAACTAGCTCCATTTTCTTTAACATTTGAGCAGTTTTTTTAGTATTTGGCATATTCATCATCGGATTATGTTTATAAATAAACATTCCTCTTACTTTATAAGGCATTCTATTTTCTAAAAACCTATTTCTCCATGCAATCCATGAACCGCTTCCTGTAGCTATCGCACAGTCATCATAGCCAATTTTGCCGTTTGCTTTAGTAACTTGCTGGACCGCACGGCCTTGAGCCTGAAAATACATAGGTTCAAGTGACTCATGGCTGCCAAGTTCTAATTTTTTACCAAACACAAGTCCGCCTTTGGCGTCTATGCCGCCGCTTAAAGCTTGGAAAATTGCCATCGCTCGACGAAGCTGAAAGTCATTTGTAGCAAAAGTACTTCTTCTGCCTGGGTAATAAATAGCTCTTGGAGCATGCTGCATAAACTCTCTAGCAATAGTGTATATCTCGCCGGCTGGGATCATCGTAATTTTTGATGCCCATTCTGGTGTATATCCATTACTAATAATATGATTTTTATAAATTTCAAAATCATTGAAATTTGCTTCGACATACTCTTTATTATAAAGCTCTTCTTTGAGCACTACATGCGTCAAAGCCAACACAAAAGCCAAATCCGTTCCTGGATTTATAGGCAGCCATTTATCGGCTTTTGCAGCGGTATTTGTAAACCTAGGATCTATACAGACCAGTTTGGCGCCTCTGCCCTTTGTTCTTTTAAAAAGCGTCATAGTATCTGGAGTCACAATAGCTTCTGCTCTATTGGCTCCTGCCATGATAATATAAGTAGCATTTTCCAAATCAGCCGCCGGATATGCCCCAAGAGTAACCCCATAAGCCGAAGCTACTGTTTGAAGACAAATCGAAGAGTGATTCAGCCAGTTGGTTGAACCAAAAGCAGAATAAAATGTTTTAAATGTATGTTCTGCCATCCCTTCGCCTGCACAAAACAAAAATGAAGAACGATTGTCTTCTTCTTCGTCAAGTATTTTTGTAACACCCGGAAATTTGTCAGTACCATTTAAAATAGCATTATATGCCTCATCCCACGTTACTCGCTTAAACTTCCCTTCTCCTTTTTCTCCAACACGGATCATAGGATATTTCAGTCTATCTGGATCATAAAGTGCTTGTATACCCGCATTTCCCCTTGGGCAAAGCATATTTTTTGATTTTGGAAACATTGGATTTGGGTCCAACTTAGTAACAACGCCATCTTCCACTCTTGCGATCGCAGCACATTTATTTACGCACATTTCACATAATGTTGGAACAAACTTTGCTTTCCCCGTGCCAGTTTTTGTCATCACCTCTAGTTCTCGTTCTTCTTCTTGTGCAAGAAGAGACGTAACACCAAATGATGCTCCCCCTATCACACTAAGTGCGACACTTCCTTGAAGGAATCTTCTTCTAGAAACCTCTACCCTCATTTGTACTCCTAGATAATTAAAGGTTAAGCTTAAATAAAACTTAATATAAAATCAGCATGTAATAAGTAAGCTTTACACGATTATACAAGATTTAACTTATGATAAACATAAATTACACTTATTTAATCTAGTTTTATCGTCATTTAATGAGCAGGTATTGAGATCTTATTATTGTCAAAAATACCATTTTCAAATCCCTCATGGCATGCCCAACAATGTGCTCTATCTTCTACTTCCTTGCTTTTAAATACGGCTGGGTCGATGTTTTCGTGTGTTTTTCTCCAATAATGAGTTTTGGTTATGCTTTTAGGAGCTTCATTTTTATCAAGAGTATTAATCAGTTTAAATGCAATCTTATTGGATGATTGTTCTGCAGAATTATTAGTTAAAAAATTTAAAATTGATATCCTTGCTTGTTTACTTATGTTAGCTTCTGTTATCTCTTCACCAAAATGATTGTCCAAATTATCCATAATTCTTTCCCAAGAATTTTTTGGCAACATAAATGGCGGATAGGTCTTATGGCAATCTCCACAGTCGGTATAATAAGTCTTATGCTCTTGTTCAAAATCAATAGGGGTAAAAATAGACCTGGTAACAATATTGTCATAAGTAACAACAATATAAATAAAAATAGAAAACGTTACCAATATAAAAATATAACTAACTATATTGCTAAATTTTGAGATATTAGAATCTTTGCCTTCGGCTTTTTTGTATCCTGAAATCATAGCAAATACCATATTTGTTTTATGATAGAATTGTTCTATTAATACACCAACGATATGAATGCATGCCCAGACGGCAAGAAAATATGAAAGATAAAGATGCACATCAAATAATGTTATCATATGTGCATAATGTTCTTTGTTCAAAAATGCAAATATGCCACTGCCTTCTTGTACGCCGTACAAAAGCAATCCGCTTATTACTATAAATGTGCCAAAAAATAAAACCAAAATGGTATACCAGCTAGAAGCAGGATTGTGTCCTGCGGGGATTTTTCTCCAACGATTAATAACTTTTTCTTTAAAATACCACTGCAGATCTTTTAAATCAAGTTTAAATGTATCAAATGTTGCATATCTTGGACCTACAAATCCCCATATAATACGATAAATGAGCATTACACCAAAAATCCAACCAAATGCTACATGATAATGAAGATATGATTTATTCAGCGAACTAACAAAAGAGGCCATAAATGAGAGTGCGATGATCCAATGGATAATTCTTGTACAGATTGGCCATACAAAAACTTTTCCTTTCTTGCGATTCATGCATACTCTTTATAATATATAGTTATCATTATGATAATTTTAACAGATTTATTTAAAAAAATGGTTTATAATTGTTAAAATAGCGTTAAAATGCAACTTATTATCGTTAGATAGGCATTAAAAAAGAAAAATAATTATTAAAGTGTAGATTAACTAGGGCTAGATAGATCGCCACTTATACTAAGTGGCGATAAAATAGAGGTATTATTTTTTATTGAAATTATCATGGATATACTGTGCCATTGCATCAGTATCATAATCCATTCCCTTTTCAATAATTTTTTTCATATTATGTTCCATTACTTCATGTTCGGTACCGCTAGAATGTCCGCCTGAACCGCCCATTTTAATATCAGTGATGCCAAGTCTAAGCTCTTGGATAGTTTGATCATTAAGTGCTGGACCTTTTTTCTCTGTGTTTCCTTCGCCGTTTTGGCCATGACATTTTGCACACATTTGCTCATAAACTTCTGCGGTGCTTAGTTTATATGTCGTTTTTGACTCTTGCATTTCTTCTTTTTTGTCACATCCGGTCATGATAAAAAGAAGAGATGCTCCCAAAAGTAGTGATAGTGATTTTTTCATTCCATGTCTCCTTGTTTAATTCTTATGCTCTACCAGAAAGCATGCCGTATTGTGTCATTGGTTTAAGCGCATAAACTTTGAGTAACCACCAAATCCATCTCTCTTGCGTCGGGTCAAGTGGGAAAGATGGAGCGGGTTTACCTGTCCAGTTAAATTCAGCAAGCATAACTGTTCCAAGACTAGTAATCAAAGGACATACTGTATAACCATCATATGCGGCAGGTAACTCTTTTTTGCCTTCCATAACTGCCACAAGATTTTCTACCAATACTCTGTATTGTTTTCTTGCACTTCCTCCTGTTTTACCCATAGGCAATGCCGCAACATCCCCTACTGCAAAAACGTTTGGATATTTTACGTGTTGAAGTGTCTCTTGAGTTACAGGCACCCATCCTTTATCTGAACCGATTGGCGATTTTGCGATCTCTTCAGGCGCCATTTGAGGCGGTGTGATATGCATAAAATCATAAGGAACTTCTACTTTTTCACTTGTAGGAACCATTTCATACTCTTCAAGTACATCATCCCATTCACCTTTTTCTAACCAGTGTTTTTTAAATGTTGCTATTTTAGAAACAGGATCTACAGCTATCAAATTATGATTGTAGTTATATTTCATATCTCTTGTTGCAAATTGTTTTACCATTGCATCATTATATTCAGGCACACCAAATAATTTTCCGCCGTTTGGATATAGAGTCAATTCTGCATTTTCTCTAGCGTCTGCTTCTCTAAGTCTTGCATCTGTTAGATACATGATCTTTTTAGGAGCACCACCGCATTTGATTGGAGTATCCGGATCAGTAAAAATACCTTTTACTTTTTTGCCGCTTTTAGCATCACTTACAAATTTTTGCATTTGTGTCCAAGTATCAGTTGCACCGTCTGCAAAATAGATAGAACAAAGACCGTTTTGGCCTATTACTTTTTTGACTGCACTGCTATCACCTCTTGAAGTAATACTCTCAGTAATACCCAAGCCTTCAAGTCTTGCAAAGTCAAGTTTAAGTCCGGTAGCGACTACCATATAATCATAAGGTATTGTTTGACCTTTATCTGTTTTGACCGTATTTTTTTCAGGATCAAACTCTACTGCTTTTTCTTGGATCCATTTTACGCCATCTGGCATAAAATCAGCTGTCATATATTCTGTATCAGCATTTGTCCAAACACCGCCACCCACTAGTGTTTGACCAGGTTGGTAAGAAACTGATTTTGGGTTTGGCTCAAGTATAGTAATATCAGGATTTTCAAGAGTTCGCATAAGTAAAGCTGCTGTTGCTACACCTGATAGTCCACCGCCGACTATTAATATCTTGCCTTTAGCATTTGAGCTTGAAGCTTTTGCTTCTGTAGCAATACCGCTCCCCATCATCATGGCAGCACCGCCGAGCCCCATCATTTTCATCGCATCACGGCGAGAAATACCTTCTTGCTTTAAATACGCATCTATTTGTTCTAAATTTTCTTTAAATAGCTTTTTATCCAAAACAAATCCTTTCCTATAGTATATTTTATTTCTTATTATACCTTATAATTAGCAAATAAATCTTAAATATAAGTAAAATAAAATAACTTTTTTAATTATAAATTATGATTATCTATTTTATCAATAATTGTAATAATTCTACGTTTTTAAAAATCGATTTTCGTATAATATATAATACTTTATCATAAATTTTTTCTTCTAAAGGATTTATCGGGTTAAAATGAATGCCTTCTATTGTTTTACCGTTTTGAAATATTTGATATCGTCTATGTTCGCCATTTTTACCCATAGAAACAGTACTTTTTATGTTGATATTGCAAGATGCAAATATTAAAGGAGGATTTGCTTCGCCATAAGGCTCAAAACTATCTAGAAGGCCAAAAAGCTTATCATCAATTAATTCCAGCTCTATCTCACCCAAAGCATTATCTGTATCATCTGTTTGAATATCATAATAATTTGGTAATACATCTATCAAATCCTGTAGTCTATCTTCACTTAAGGAGATACCTATTGCCATAGGATGCCCGCCAAACTTTTCTAATATTTCTCTATAAGGATCAATTGATGCAAAGAGGTCAAAACCTTTTATACTTCTTCCGCTGCCTTTCAATAACCCTTCTTTGCTTTTACTAAGAACGATAGTTGGTTTTTTAAAATATCTTACCATTCTTGATGCTACAATTCCCAAAACTCCTTCATGCCAATCATCTCCTCTGATAATTAAAATCGAACTATTTGGATTTAGTACCCCGTTTTTGGCTTGATTTGAAATCTCTTCTTCTATAATTTTGCGTTTATCATTTGTATTCACCAAATATGCAAGCTTTTCATATGCATCAGACAAGTCATCACTTTTTAAAAAACGGACAGCTGTGGATGCATCACTCATTCGTCCTGCACTATTCAAAAGTGGTGCTATCCAAAAGGAGATATCCTCACTTTTGAATTTTGATGATTTGAGATGGTTTTTAAGAGCAAATACAAAAGATTTTTGAGAATTATTAAGTTCTTTCAATCCAGTAATTACAATAGCCCTGTTAATATGAAGCAAAGGCATCACATCAGCAATAGTAGCAATGGCCACAAGAGATAAATATGATTTTAGATTTATTGTTATTTTTAAATGTTCTTTTAATCCTGCTATCAAATACCACGCCACCATGGCGCCGCAAATATCTGGATATATAAATGTGCAATCATCTTGTTTTGGATTAACAATAGCAAATGCATTAGGTAATTTTTGAGGCGGGGTATGATGATCTGTAATAATAAGGGTTTTATTATTTTCCAAACACCAAGAAGCCACATCAACTGCTGTAATTCCATTATCAACTGTAATAATCAAATCAAAATCTTGAATATTTGAAAGTATTTTTGTTGAAAGCCCATATCCATGTTCAAATCTATTTGGTATGAACCATTTGACATCAATATTTATAGATTCAAAAAAATCTGACAATATGGTCGTAGATATAACTCCATCTACATCATAATCACCTACAATTATAATTTTTTCTTTATTATTAATTGCAGATACTATGCGTTTGCATGCTTTATCCATATCTTTAAAAGTATATGGATGCGGTAGGCTAGATAGGTTTAATAACCCACCACTCTTTTCAAATCTTTTTTTTAAATGATTTTCTATATCTTCTAAAGTAAGTTTAGATGAGTACTGCAACTATTTACCCCATTTATAAGTCGTTATTACAATCAAAATACGTCAGTATCCGTCACATAACTCTCACAGTGACAGTATATCGTCATCCTGAACTTGTTTCAGGATCTAAAGGATATTATGGATTTCTGTCTTAATAAGAATGACAAAAATGCTGAACTAAATTCAGCATGACAGAAAATGCGGATTCCAAATGAAATTCACAACAACTAAAAAATTTTATTATTTATCTTTATGTTCCATGCTAGCTTTTACAAATGCCAGTATGGATTGGTTTGGATGTTGTAATCTAGATGTAAATTCCGGGTGGAATTGCACACCCAAGAACCAAGGATGATCTTTTACTTCAACAGCTTCAATTAACCCATTTGATTCACCGGTAATTATCATGCCGTTTTTTTCAAGCATTTCTCTATATTTTGGATTTGCTTCATATCTATGACGGTGTCTTTCATAAATTACTGCTTCATTGTATGCTTTACGCAGGTTTGAGCCTTCTAATGTTTGGCACTCATACTCACCAAGTCTTAGAGTTCCGCCCAATGGAGATTTAGTAGTTCTTATCTGTTTTTTTCCGCTTGCATCTATAAACTCATCTATGAGATATATCATTGGATTTTGAGTTTCTTCATCAAATTCTACAGAGTTGGCATCTTTTATGCCAAGTACATTTCTTCCAAATTCAATAATTGCAAGCTGCATGCCAAGACAAATTCCCAAAAACGGAATTTTATTTTCTCTGGCATATTTAATAGCTGCTATTTTACCTTCAACTCCTCTTTCACCAAAACCGCCTGCTACCAAGATACCATCGCAATCTTGTAAAAATTTCTCACTTCCTTCTTCTTCAATTTTTTCACTATCAACCCATTTAATAATAACCCTGCTATCAAGATTAGCTCCGGCATGGATAAGTGCTTCAGTGAGAGATTTATATGATTCTTTAAGATCTAAATATTTACCTACAAATGCTATTTTTACTTCAGTTGAAGGCATAATTATTTTATTAACCAAATTGATCCATTGTTCCATATTTGGTTTTAATTCTCCTAATTCAAGTTGTTTTGATATAGGTTTTAATATTTCTTGAGCCATAAAATTTAATGGTACTTTATAGATAGTAGCAGCATCAATCGCATCAATTACACTATCCTCATCCACATCACAGCTATATGCTATTTTTCTTTTGAGATCATTTGGCACAGGCTGTTCAGCACGTAAAATCAACATTTGAGGAGCAATACCTATACGTCTAAGTTCTTGAACAGAGTGTTGTGTTGGTTTGGTTTTAAGTTCGCCTGCTGCTTTTATATAAGGCAACAAAGTTACATGAATATTCATAACTCTGCTTTTTCCAAGTTCGTGTTTGATTTGACGGATAGTTTCCAAAAACGGAAGACCTTCTATATCTCCTGTAGTACCGCCTAATTCTACTATTAAAATATCTTTACCTTGTCCGGCTAAAAATATTCTTTCTTTTATTTCATTCACAATATGTGGAACTACTTGGATAGTTTTACCTAAATATTTGCCTTTTCTTTCATTTTCAATGACAGTTTTATATACTTGACCTGTAGTAAAATTATTATTTTGTGTCAAAGATGTATCTATGAATCTTTCATAGTGTCCTAGATCCAAATCTGTTTCAGCACCGTCTTTTGTAACAAAAACTTCACCATGCTCAAGCGGGCTCATTGTTCCAGGATCGACATTGATGTATGGATCAAGTTTTAAAATTCCTATTTTAAATCCCGAGTGTTTTAAAAGAGTTGCTATACTAGCGGCACTAATTCCTTTTCCAAGTGAACTAAGCACTCCTCCTGTTATAAATATATATTTTGTTTTATCAGTTGACATAAATTTGTAAATCCTTATATTACTATTGGCATGATTATGGTCATGAATTGTTGATCTTTAACTACGAATGGAAGATTTGGTTCATTAAAATTCATTTCAAATTTTTCTTCATCACTTTGGAAAATAAAATCTAAAAGATATTTGCTATTAAAACTTATTTCAAATTTTTCTTGAATCCCTGTATTTACTTCTAATTCTGTTTTTGCTTCTACATTATCACTGCTAAGAGAATGAAATATTATTATATTCGATTGAATAGACATCTTAATATCTTGAGATATAGTTGTCATCATTTTTATAGATTCAGCCATCTCTTTTTTTGGAAGAATAGTAGAGTATTTTACAGAATTAGGAATAATTCTTGCATAATCCGGAAATTTTCCATTGATCAAACGAGTATAAAAATAATAATTTTGATTTGTAATTATCAAGTTTGTATTATCGTAATAGATATTTATCTGATCTAAAAATAATTTTTGTATTTCCAAAATTGCTTTTTTAGGAATTATCAAAGCAAGCTCTTGTTCGCTTTCATTTTCTATTGTTGCAATGGCCAATCTTCTTGTATCAGTTCCTACTATGTCAGTTGATTTGTTTTTGATATTTATTAAAGCACCGTTTAATTCAAATTTTGGATTATTTGTATCTATTGCAGGAGAGATTTTTTTCAAGCTTTGTATAAGATGCATAGAATCTAATGTAATTTGAGGTTTGTTTTCTATACTTGGGAAAACCGGATAATTTGCCGCGTCAAAAATTGGAAGTTTGAATTTTGATTGTTTTTGTTTGATTACCAACGAAGAATCCAAAACTTCTAAAATTATCTCATCGTCTTTTAAAATACGGATGATATCCAAAAGTTTTTTACCGTTGGCAGTACATTTGCCGTTTTGTTCTACTATGATATGTTTTGTGTTTATGCTAAGTCCAATTTCAAGATCACAAGCTTTTATGATGCATTCATTTTCATTAGCATCAAAGAAAATATGAGAAGTTATTTGACTGGCATCTTTTTTTTCCAAAAATGGCTGCAAATTGATCAAGATAGATTCAATAACTTGCTTTTGAACTTTAATCTTCATAAACACTCCTTATTTATAAATAAAATAGTATTAGTAGTAATAGGCAATGAAAAAGTGAAAAACCTAATCTCATCCCTAATTTTCGTGCTAAAGTCAAGACGGCTTGAATGACAATTTTTCACATAGACTCACTAATTTTAGTATTATATCTTTTTTTTATTCAATTTTCTTTGGAGTGAATTTTATTTGACAGTTCTTCTAAAAGTACTTTAAAATTTTCATCTTCATCGATTATTTCGTTAATTTTTTTCATCGAATGGCTTATAGCCGTATGGTCTTTCATACCAAAGTACATTGCGATTTGAGGCATTGAATTTGGAGTTAGATTTCTGGCAAGATATATAATAATTCGTCTTGCATTTACTATGTTTTGTGTCCGTTTTTTAGACTTAATGTCCGATGGTTTGATATTTAATTCTTTTGAGACTATTTGAGCAATAGTATCAATTGTAATATTTTCTTTCTTCTCTTTGAGCTGGTCTTTTATTGTATTTTTTGCAAATTCAAGTGTAATTTTTTGATTTAGAATTGAACTTAAAGCATTGAGTTTTATAATAGTACCTTCGATCTCGCGTATATTATCTCCCATGTTTGTGGCAATGAAATTTATGACATCATTACTCAAAGAGATTTTATCCAGTTCACACTTTTTTTTGATAATTTCTATTTTTGTCTCAAGTCCTGGTGGTTGGATATCAGCCATCAATCCCCATTCAAAGCGGCTTTTGAGTCTATCAACAAGACCTGCAATTTTATTTGGCGGCCTATCAGCGGTGATCACAATCTGTTTTTTTGCATTATAAAGTTCATTAAAAGTATGAAAAAATTCTTCTTGAGTCTGTTCTTTTCTGCTTATAAATTGTATATCGTCTATGAGTAATAGATCACATTCTCTAAATTTTTCGCGAAATCTATCCATAGTTTGAGATCTTATATGAGAGGTAAAACTATTCATAAACATTTCTAAAGTAGTATAAACCACGTTTTTGCCTAAAGCAATTTGTTCATTACCTATAGCCTGAAGAAGGTGAGTTTTTCCAAGACCTACTCCGCCGTACAAAAACAAAGGATTATAAAGTTGTCCCAGTTTTTCACTCACGCTTCTAGATGCTGTGTATGCAAATTGGTTTGAACTTCCTACTATAAAACTGTCAAAAGTAAGTGACGGGTTTAAAAAATTGGTTTTTGCTACATTTTTTTCAACAGTCTGACTTGTTTTAATATTTTGAACTGCATTGGTCTTTTTTGTTTTTATTGAAATTTCCAATTTTGGCTTGATTCCTGTGTGAATCTCAAAAAGATGTGTGATCTGAAATTCATATTTTGTCTTTATCCACTTAGCTATAATAAGATTCGGAGCATTAAAATGAGCTATATCACTTCTAGAGTGTTTTGTGTCGTACGATAATTTTTTTATATATTGATTGTAATCATTTTCAGATATCTCTTTTTTTAGCTCGCCTAATATTTTTTCACCAATATTCATAATTCTCCTATATAGTTTCAAACCTTAATGTGAATAACTTTTATGATTTTAGCCAATTTTAGCTAAAATAGCCAATATTTAACAGTTGAATAAAATTATTCACTATGTGAAAAAAGGTGTGAATGAATATATTAGGAATTGACCCCGGAAGCCGTAATTTAGGCTATTGTATATTAGAAGTAGAGGGTGTGAAAATCTCTTTAATAGAAGCTGGTTTGCTTAAATTAAAATCTTCAGTGCTTCAAGAACAGATAATAGAGCTCTCATCGGGCATTGATGTGATTTTAAAGGGACATGATATTGATGAAGTTGCTATCGAGGATATATTTTATGCATTTAATCCTAAGACTGTTTTGAAGTTAGCCCAGTTTCGCGGAGCACTCTCTTTGAAGATATTGCAAGAAAAGGGATATTTTTATGAATATACTCCTCTTCAAGTCAAAAAATCAGTCACTGGAAACGGCAAAGCGACCAAAGATCAAGTGGCCTTTATGGTCAAAAAACTACTTAAAATCAAAAAAGAGATCAAACCTCTTGATATTACCGATGCTATGGCAATTGCTATTACACATGCACAAAGAGTACGATTAAGAGGATAATATGATTGCTCTTTATTTTACAAAATATATTTTAGATATTTAATAAATCAAAATAGTTTAATAAGTAAAAAAAAGTTATGAAGCAAAATAACAACACATTATGTTATAATTGGTAAAAAAAGGTTATTTTTTAATGGATCTTATATATGATATTATAGTAATAGGTGGCGGTCCTGGCGGTATAGGAGTAGCTGTAGAATCTAAAATCTTAGGTATAGAAAAAGTACTTCTTGTAGAAAAAAGCGACAATCACTCTCAAACAATCCGCAAATTTTATAAAGATCAAAAAAGAGTTGATAAGGATTGGCAGGGTCAAAGTGTGGCTCTTGATGGAAATATAGATTTTTTTGACGGTACAAAAGAGAGTACAATCGACTACTTTGATTCACTTTTGGATAATCATCTCATTGACGCAAAATTTAATTGTGAAGTTGATAAAGTTTTAAAAACGAACGATATTTTTGAAGTTTATACAAATTGCGGTAATTTTCTTGCACGCAATGTGGTCATTGGAGTAGGGCGCATGGGCAAACCAAATAAACCATCTTATGCCATTCCGCCATCTCTCAAAACGCAAGTAAATTTCAATCTTGATAAGTGTGGAAATAATGAAAATATATTAGTAGTGGGCGGAGGGGATAGCGCAGTAGAATATGCCTGTGAACTTAGCCAAAGCAACCAAGTTACTTTATGTTATAGAGGAGCGAGTCTGACTCGCCCTAATCCTACAAATATAGAGATGTTTGATAAGTTTGTTTTAGAAAAAAAACTCACACCAAAACTTGGCATCGATATAGAAAGTCTAGCCAATGAACACGGCAAAGTAAAAGTAATCTACATTGATGGCACAAGTGGGATATTTGATAGGGTTATTTATGCTCTTGGAGGTACTACACCGGTTGATTTTCTGAAAAAATGCTCAGTTGCTCTTGATGAGAGAGGAGAACCTATTTTTGATGAGAATTATGAGACACAGATAGAGGGGCTTTTTATAGCCGGAGATATAGCTTTTAAGAGCGGAGGGAGTATCGCTATCGCACTTAATCACGGATATCGGATAGTTGCTCATATATTAAATAAAATATAAATGAGTGTTATTTCTGACGTGATCAGAAAACTATAATAATTTCATTCTGCAAATCGTGTCATTCCTGTCTATGCAGGAATTTACGGCAACCAACAACCAACAACTAAAAACTAAAATTACGGTGCAGGGTTATTATCTGTTTTTGCATTTTTTTCTACCCTAATCATTCTTTGTTTAGGTGCTTTAAAATACTCTTTTCTATTATCTTCAGTTGATTCTTGGATAATGAGATCATACATATATATGTCATAGTCAAAATAGACAAGTTCATTATCTTCATGCACGGTAAAATAAAGTATATTGATAGGTATAGCTGTTGATAGCTTAATAGTTGTAGTTTTATTCGAATCCAGTATCTCCTGTATAGATGAAGCGTTATATTTGCCATCAGTATGATCTTCTAAAAGCATAGTTGCAAATTCTATGGGTTTTTGCATCCTCATACATCCGGAGCTATATACTCTGTAACGTCTGCCAAACAGCTCTTTATTATCTGTATCATGCAGATATACATCATACGGATTTGGAAAAATAAATTTCACTCTGCCTAGCGCATTAAAGTCACCCGGATCTTGGACAAATCTATACGGCACCTTAACAGAACTGTTTTCATATATATCAAGTTCACCCGGCGCTATAGAAATTTCATCATTATTGGAAAATACACGAATATTGTTCTCGGTCAAATAATTCGGATTTTCTCTAAGAACACCTATAAGGTCTTTTTTTATGAGATTGTCTGTAACTGTCCATGTCGGATTCAATACAAGATATTCTAAAAAATCATTAAATATCGGAGTAGGCCTATCTATTCGGCCCACAACAGCATTTGTAGATAATGCAAGTCTATTATTTTTAAAATATTTAAAACTATACGAAGGGATATTGATCTCTATTCTCTCTTCGCTTAGTCTCTTTTGGTAAATCTTTGTTTTGTCAAGATTAGTCACAATGCTCTGAAGATGTGCTGAAAGAGGCTGGTTTAGATAATAATTAGTAACATTATCAACTTTGCCTGTCTGTTCTATATTGTATCTTTTTTGATATCTCAAAACAGCATTATATAGTGTAGAGTCAAAGTTTTTGTCTATGGCGATATGGGCAGGATAATCTCCCAAATCTTGAAGCCGTTTCTTTAGCAGCATAACTCTAGACGAGTTGCTGCCAACCTGTAATATATCATGACTGTAGGGTATCTCCGCAAAAGGCTGCATATGTCGATATTTTTTATATATTTCTATTAATGATCTATATCTATCATCTAGCGGCAATAAAGAGTTTAGATATCCGTATATATCTCCATTGAATACTGCTTGTGCCATTGTTTTTTGGTCCGGGAAATCATTTGGTGTTATCTCCCAATCTCCGTAAATATTTTCACTAGATCTAAGTGATTGGATCTTTTTTTGTACAAGTTCCCAATCCACATCACCTTGAGAGATGAACTTTACCAAACGGATAAAACTGCTGCTAAGTGCCGCATCAAGCCTTGCGTATAATGCCACTTTATTATCGATTTCATTATTATCTAGTATAAATAAAAGCTTTTCTATCTCTTTTTGACCCAAATCTTTTTCTTTATAGTTAAAGAGAGGATCTTTTAGAGCGTATAATAATTCTTGCATTTTTTTATTATTGTTTATCCAAAGAGGAGTATATCCGGTATTTACATATAAATTTTGCACCAACAAAGCATCCCTGCTTTTTAAATGGTTTTCAATTGAATTTTTGATCTCTTTGGATATATTGCCGTCAAATGATTGGGCATTGATAGATATGGTCGTAAAAAATATTAGGATAACCAAAAAAAATCGCAATATAAATACCTTTATTTTATAATATTAAAAGACCATTATATTAAAAAAAGTGTTAAAAGATGATGTTTGGGTCAATTTGAGTATACAAATCTTCAGTTTTTTAAATTATAAAAAATATATAAAAAATCAAACTTAATTTAACCTATAATTAATACTATAATAGTAAAATATTATCAAGTTTCAAAAAACCGCGTGAAATTGAAGCTAAATTAATATATAATCATTTTAGAAATTATACTTACTCATCAAATATTATGATTAAATATGATTGTCTAAAAGATTTGATCAATGTTCTTACAAGGAAGGATAAAAAAATGAAAGTGTTAATCGGCAGGTTGTTAATTGCGTCTATAATTGCTTTTGGTATTTCAGGATGTATCCCGGAAAAACAAGTAATGAAAAAAAAGGATCTAGGTTTTAGTGCTCCAGGAATGTCGGATAAAGAATCAATGGTAGTTTTCTATCGTAAAGGCGGAGATAGTGCCCATGCACCAAAAGTGTGGGTGGGAAATCGTCTCATAGGCGTAATATTGCCAGATCAGTATGCACAAACATTTACATGCCCGACTAGGATCAGTGTGCGTGTAGAAAATGGTCTCAACCCCGGAGTCGAGCAATCTTATATTGCCCCAAAAGGACAAGTTCTTTATCTAGAACTCCAAGACGTGGGTGATGGTATGTATGCTGTGAGAAAAACGGATGGTATAAGCAAAGGTATCATTGCACGTTCCGATATCCTAAACCGTTATAAACCTTTATGCAATTCGGAGTATATAGAACTCAATGCCGATACACTATTTGCCTTCAATAAATCAGTACTTTCACCAGAAGGCGTAAATACCATCAATGCATTGGCCGCCAAGATCAAAAAAGAGTATTTCTCGGTCAAAAAAATACGCATCGAAGGACACACGGACCGCATAGGTACCGATGAGTATAATGATGCACTCTCACTAGCGCGCGCCAGATCAGTTTCTAGCCAACTTAAAGCAAACAATATAGGTGTTATGATTGATTCATTTGGAATGGGCGAGAGACATCCTATTACTAAAGGCTGCCAAGGAGACAAAGCAACACCACAGTTGATTAAATGCCTAGCGCCGGACCGCAGAGTCAGTATCGAGATAATCGGTATCCAAAATACTATTAGATAAACATTTTTAAAGGAGACCAAATATGAGCCAAGAGATTGCGGTGATCGTCAAAGACGGTCAAAATGTTGTTTCAACAAATACGGTCATGGAAGGTAGCGGAGCTACCGGAAGGCCTTTGATAGTAAAAGCCGGTTCAAAACAGAGCATTGAACTCAAAAATGTAGCTACTCAGGTAGCACCCGACCAAGTTCATGTGACAAAAGACGGCAAAAACCTCAAAATAAAAATAGGCAAAAAAGCTAGTGCCCAAGATGACTCAGCAGACATCATCATAGAAGATTATTATGATAATGAAGCGAGCCTCATAGGTGTCGCAGAAAACGGTCAATATTATAACTTTATACCGCAAGGGGCAAATCCGGATTCTTCATATTATAGCCTAGGCGGTGAAGTGATAGGTGAAGCGACCGAGACTGATTGGCTGCCAATAGCACTTGCCTTGCTGGGCGCTGGCGCATTGGCTGCTCTTGCTGGTGGCGGCGGTGGCGGCGGAAGTGGTGATACGACACCTCCAGATAGCCTAAGTGTAGACTTGTACGACGACGAAGACCCAATAGAGGGACCAATTACGGCAGGTAGTGTTACTAATGATACCACGCCTGTTATAAGCGGTGTTACAGAAGCGGGCGCTACGGTAACTGCCAAAGACGATGCCGGAAATACTCTTGGATCAGCTACTGCGGATGATAATGGAAACTATACTATTGTTCCGACCACTCCGCTTACTGAAGGCCAACACTATATTTCTGTAACTGCCAAAGATGCGGCGGGCAATGCTATAACCGAGTCAACAGCAATCTTCACAGTTGATACTACAGCTCCGGATGCTCCGGTCCTAAATCCGACAGACGGCAGTCCGATCACCGGTACGGCTGAAGCAGGAAGTACTATAACTATTACAGATGGCAACGGTAATCCAATCGGCACTACCACTGCAAACCAAAATGGCAATTTCAGCTTTACGCCAACTACGCCGGTTCCTGATGGAACAGTTATAGAGGCAACTGCCACTGACGCAGCAGGCAATGAAAGCCAGCCTGGCACCACAACCGTAAACGCAGCTTTAATAGATGCACCGATCGTATATGATGATGTTGCGCCGGTAATCGGACTAGTTTTTGACGGTGAGACTACAAATGATGCCAGACCTGAATTCAAAGGTGTTTTGGATGCTAATAACGTAGGCTCAACAATAGAGGTATTTGACGGCGCTACATCACTGGGAACTACTACAGTAGGTTCTGACGGCAGTTGGAGCTTAACTCCGACAAGTGATCTTAGTGAGGGTATTCATACTATAACCTATACAAAAGACGGCGGATCTGCAAGTCCTGCAACTAGTTTCACTGTTGACACTATAACTCCTACTATTACAATGATTCTAACCGATGATGTAGGAGACGTCACGGGTCCTATTGCCAACAATAGCTCTACAGACGATACTAAACCGACCATCAGCGGTGCCACAGAAGCGGGCGCAATTGTGACTATCAAAGATGGCGATACGGTGCTTGGCACAACAACGGCAGATGGCAGCGGCAATTACACATTTACTCCTGCTACACCGCTTAGCATGGATACGCATACTATTACTGCTACTGCTACTGACGCAGCAGGCAACAGTGCTAATACGTCTACAACATTTACCATAACACCGCCTGCAATCATTGACCTTGGAGATAATGGCCAGCTTATTAATCCTGTTTTTGTAGATGGAAACTACTACTATTATTGGGATAAAGACAAAGATGGAGAAGGCATTGCTGTCGGTAATCCAGATTCGGATGACTGGTTTACGCATGATGAATTAGATGCTATATTTATGTATGATGTAAACGGTGAATTAAGACCAAGTAATTTATCCGATACGACCGATACTTATCGTTATGCAGAGTTAGAAGGATATCAAGTAGCATTGCCTACTTACGGTGGAGATAAATCAAATGATGGTATACAGGTGCCGACAGCAATAGACAATGTCCCACCGGGCGAAATTAATCCGACATATGATGACCTAGTAGCCATCTGGGATGCGTTTGAAGGTAATCCTACAGAAAACGGTACGCCTCCGGAATGGGCGAACGGTATATATTGGTCAGCTACGCAATATGATGCAACGAAGCATTACGCTATGGACCTGACCAATGGACACGGCGGTACAAATGCAGAGACAAACCAAAGCTGGGTAGCAGTACAGGTGATATTTTAATTGACTAGCGTTTCATGTCATATTTAATGACATAATTGGACTGTATGATGAATTTAGGCAAAAAGTCTTCACTTTTGCCTTGATCATAGAATGTATAGCAGCAGTTATCAAATAAGTATAACAATTATCAATATCCAAAATATTATTATATCTTAATAAGGGGACAAAAAAATGAGCCAAAAGGTCGCAGTGATCGTCAAGGACGGTCAAAATGTTGTTTCGAATAATGTAATCATGGAAGGCAGCGGAGCTGCCGGAAAACCATTGATTATCAAAGCAGGTTCGAAACAGAGTATAGAGCTTAAAGATTTAGCTACTCATGTAGCACCTGATCAGGTCCGTGTAACCAAAGACGGGAAAAATCTTAAGATAAAGTTGGGCAAAAAAGTAAGTGCCCAAGATGACACAGCAGATATCATCATAGAAGAGTACTTTGATAATGAAGCGAGTCTTATAGGTGTCGCAGAAAATGGACAATACTATAACTTCATCCCGCAAGGAGCCAACTATGATTCATATTATAGCTTGGGCGGTGAAGTGATCGGAGAAGAGACTGCGACTGATTGGATGCCTTTGGTACTCGGCTTGCTAGGAGCCGGTGCTTTGGCTGCGCTTGCAAGCAGTGGCGGCGGATCTAAGTCTGTAGATAATACTGCTCCTGATAGCCTAACAATAGTCGTAACTGATGATGTCGCTCCTGATACGGGAGTGATAGTCAGTGTGGGCGGCACATCTACTACGCAAACGGCTCTTTCTGCTACATACCCAGTTACCGATGACAACACTCCAACTATCAGCGGCGTCACAGAAGCGGGAGCAACCGTGACTATCAAAGACGGTGCTACAGTGCTTGGGACTGTAACCGCAGATGCTAACGGCGACTATACATTTACCCCGGCTACTCCTCTTAGTGAAGGTACACACTCAATCGTTGTGACCGCTACTGACGCTGCAGGCAATCCTATCACGGAAACAACAGGCTATTTTATAATAGATACCACAGCTCCAAACTACATTTCTATGTCCATTACCGATGATGTTGCTCCTATAGTTGGAGAAATAGCCAATAACGGTGTGACCGATGATACTATGCCAACCTTTAGCGGCAAAACTGAAGCAGGCGCAACCGTGACTATCACAGACGGCACTACAGTGCTTGGTACGGTTACCGCAGACGGGAATGGAGAATATTCATTTACTCCGACCACCCCGCTTAGTGAAGGCGCGCACTCCGTAAGTGCGACCGCTGCTGACGCGGTAGGCAATACCAGTACAAGTACCACAACAACTTTCACCGTAGATACCACCGCTCCTACTGCAACTGCCAGTATCGGAGCAATAAATACCGACACAGGTACGCCGGATGATTTTATAACTAACGATACTACATTGATTATTAGCGGCACAAACACTGCACTTGGCGCAAATGAAAAAGTACAAATATCCCTCGATGGCGGCAGCACATGGCTTGATGCTACCCAAAGTGATGCTACTAATTGGAGTTATGACAATAGTGCAAATGCAATGACAGCCGGGAATCATACCTTACAATCAAGAGTCATTGATGAAGCTGGAAATGCAGGTTCGGTTCATTCGCAAATAATAACAATTGATACAACCGCTCCAACAAGCCTGAGCGTAAACCTAACTGATGATGAAGACCCGATACAAGGGCTGATCACAGCAGGTAGCGTTACGAATGATACCACGCCTGTTATAAGCGGGCTTACTGAAGCAGGAGCAGCCGTAACTGCCAAAGATGATGCCGGAAATACCCTAGGCACTGCCACTGCAGATGCTAATGGTAACTATACTATCATCCCAACTACTCCGCTTAGCGAAGGTCAACACTTTGTTTCAGTGACCGCTACTGACACTGCGGGTAATCCTTTCACTGTCTCATCGGGAGTTTTTACAGTAGATACTACAGCTCCTGCTGCTCCTCTTCTTGATCCAACGGACGGCAGTATAGTCGTAGGTACAGCTGAACCTGGAAGCACTATTATTATCACCGACGGAGCCGGTAACCCAATAGGCACAACTACTGCAAACCAAAATGGCAACTTTAGCTTTACACCGACTGCACCGATCGCTGACCAAACAGTTATAGAAGCAACTGCCACAGACGCAGCAGGCAATGAAAGCCAGCCTGGCACTACAACCGTAGATGCAACTATAGTAGATGCACCGATCATAATGGACGATGTTGCTCCTGTTCTCTGGCAAGTCTTAAATGGTGATACTACAAATGATGATCTGCCTGAAATCAGCGGATCTGTCGGCAGTGTACCTGCTGGCGTATTGGTGACCATATATGATAACGGCACAGAAATAGGAACTACCACATCAAATAATGATGGCAGTTGGAGTTTTACTCCAACCACACCTTTTGCAGATGGTTCAGATCATAGTATCACTTATACCAAGAATGGCAGTACCGCCAATCACAGCCCTGCTGTTGATTTTACGGTAGATACAACAGCTCCTACTATTACAATGAATCTAACTGATGATGTGGATCCTATAACAGGAGACATTAGTGAAGGAAGCACTACTAATGATACCAGACCTGCCATAAACGGTACCACAGAAGCAGGCGCAACCGTGACTATCAAAGACGGAACTACCGTACTTGGTACGGTCACAGCAGATGCTAGCGGCAATTATTCATTTACACCGATAGCGCCGCTTAATGAAGGTGCACACTCTGTAAATGCTACTGCTACAGATGCAGCAGGCAATACCATTACAAGCACAACAACAAATTTCACGGTAGATTCCATAGCTCCTACCGTTGAAATGACCATAACTGATGATGTTGGAGCTGTTACGGGTCCTATTGCTAACGGTGCAATTATAGACGATACTAAGCCTACTATCAGCGGCGTCACAGAAGCGGGCGCGACCGTGACTATCAAAGACGGCGGTACGGTACTTGGCACAACCACAGCAGATGCTAATGGAAATTATACGTTTACTCCTGATGAGCCACTCAGTATGGATGAACATACTATCACTGCTACTGCCACTGATGCAGCAGGTAATACTACTACAGGCACTCCTACTACATTTACTATAGCACCGCCTGAAGTCATTGACCTTGGGCCTGACGGCAAACTCATCAACCCAGTTTTTGTAGATGGAAACTACTACTATTATTGGGATAGAGACGGGGACGGCGAAGGCATTGTTAATGGTAATCCAGATTTTGGCGACACATTTACGCACAATGAACTGGATGCTATATTTATGTATGATGTAAATGGCGCTATGAGACCGAGTAATTTGTCTGATACGAATGATACTTATCGTTATGCGGAGCTAGAGGGGTATCAAGTAGCATTGCCCACTTACGGTGGTGATAAATCAAATGATGGTACACAGGTACCAACAGCAATAGATAACGTTCCACCGGGAGAAATTAATCCGACATATGATGACTTAGTAGCCATCTGGGATGCTTTTGAAAGCAAACCAGATCTTCCAAACGGAAGAACATCGGAAAACGGAACACCTCCCGAATGGGCGAACGGTATATATTGGTCAGCTACACCGTATGAAACCACACAACATTATGCTATGGATATGACTAACGGACACGGCGGTACCAATGCTGAAACCAACCAAAGCTGGACTGCAGTACAGGTGATATTTTAATTGATCTTGATGACGCAATAGCGTCATCACAAAATTTATTCAAGTTCTAAATTTCCGTTCACCCTGAGCTTGTCGAAGGGTCAAGTATGGTTATACAGGGCTCACCACGAATGTGGTTTCTTGTATGATGACCGTCATCAAGATATGAAAAGCCTAAATATTATAAATTGCTTTACGAGTTTTGAAACCAAAGGCGATGTCTCAAGAGATTGCCAAAGAGTGAAGAAACGATCTAATATATAAAACAACTCATTTTGTCATGCCAAATTTAATTCAGTATCTTCGTCTCAATACAGCTCGGAGCACAAGTTTAAGATAACCAAGTATTTTTATGAACAAATATATTAATAAGATTATTTTTGTAGAAAATTATTGTTTAAGAAAGTTTTTGTAGAGAAGTTACCCCTCGAAAGAGGAGTAATTAGGAATTAACCTAAAGTAACGTTACCAGCAGCGCTAAGTCCAAGATCAGCTAGACCAACAACGCCACCAACAAGACCGCCAACTAGACCAACAGTTGTGCCAACAAGACCAAGAGTCATGTCAAGAACACCGTCAACTAGACCAACAACATCATTAACTGCCGGTAAAAGTGTACCATTAACAAGGTTGTTTGCAACAACAGTTACATTGTCAACAGCACCGTCAGCAACTACCAAAAGGTTAACAAGGTCAGCAGTGATCGCTGTAGTAGCAACTGAAGTAGTAACATCTAAGATATGGTCAACTGAAAGAGCCAAGTTTGCAACATCATCAATAACAACATCAGCAACAGTAGATACTGTTCCTACCAAATGCCCCACCGTACCAAGCAAATTATCCAATTGTAATCCACCAAGTAATCCATCATCAGCAACTAAAAAATCTAACAACATTAAAAGTCCTTTTAAAAATAAAATATGATGCTATAATTAACATCGTAAAAAAATTATACTACAATAAATATTTAATGTCAATATAATTTTGTAATTAAATCGCAATAATTTTTTAATTTCATTATTAATTTTTTTATCTTATAATGATATAATACTTCAATGTACAATAACAATATAAATAATGGTTTAATAGGTAAGGATAAATAGTGAGACATGTTTATTTGATTTTGATAGCCGGTTTTACTGTAGCATATGCCGGTACAACATATAGTGTCAATGATCTAGTAACAATGACCATCAAATCCCACCCGAGCATCAAAATGCAAGAGCAAGTCATTAGAGGCGCCAATGCACAGGTCCAAGGTGCGATGTGGAACTATTTCCCTACCCCTTCCATTAGTGTCAATCAAGGGGTCAATAAAGACAAGCTCTGGGGTGGCACGGCCGCTATAGAGCAGCCACTATGGACCGGCGGGAAGATCAGCTCGACATATGATATGGCAGTTGCCAACAAACACAACTCCGAATATGGATTGGAAGATAATGGGTATATATTGGTCGAAACACTGCTCAATACCCTCAAGACATATCTAAAAGCCAAGGGAGATCTAGAGGCTCTAGCTGAAGGGCAAATGCAGCTTGGAATACTAGAAGGCATGGTATCAAGACGTGTAGCTGCCGGCGTATCATCCAAATCAGATATGGAGCTCTTGAAGGCCAGATTGTATCAAATGCAAACAGATATTAACTATGCCAAGACTAGACGTGACAGTTCACTCGCGCAAATAGAACTTTTGACCAACCATAAATTTAATGGCGGATTAGAGATAGACCAAAGAGTGCCGTTTTCTTTTGACTCTTTAGACAAGATCATCAAATCGATGATAAATACCCACCCGTCACTCAAAAAGTTTGATGCCGAGCTAGAACTTGCCGAGGCAGAAAAATCCAAAGCAAAATCTGTATTTTGGCCAAATATTTCTATCAAAGCAGAAAGAGGTGTAGGAAGCAGTTCACTATATTATGATGATCCTATGGACGAAACCTTGGTGTACCTCTCGGTTCAGGCATCTCCTGGAGCAGGACTATCGGCATTTTCCGGAGTAGAAACAGCCGAAGCAAAAATCATGCAAGTTAGACAAGAGAAACTCTCAAAACAACAAGACCTTATCAATAAAGTAATGTATGCTTATAATGACTATACATCATCAGCCAATAGAGTCGAATCACAATCAGGCTCTATCGGTTCATCACAAAAAGTTTTTGCTTCATATACCAGATTGTTTTTAGCAGGCAAGCGACAATGGCTGGATCTAGTCAATGCATCAAGAGAGCTTACTCAAAATCAAATGGCATTTGAAGATACGAGATCTACGCTTGTAGTTTCTGCATATCAGCTTGCTTTGCTAGGTGGCAAAGACGGCTTGTTAGATATGCTAGGCAATAATAAATTAGCAAAACTCAAAAAACCTGCCAAACCTATTGAGCCGGCGCGGCCATCGATTCCTGCAGATAAAAATCAAAAAGTTACTTTTGATACCATTTTTTCAAGAAAAGATGAGAATTTGTCAAAAACTGCAATCAAAACTGGTACACAAAATAAATCAAATGCAAATAATGTACAAACTCTAGCAGCCACGAGAAAAGAAAAAGTAGAGCCAAAAGAGAAAAATGAAACAAAAGGCTGGAGTTTTGCTAGCTTGTTTAGTAAAAAACCGGAAACCAAAGCAGCCATTGCAGCTAAAGCGCCTGTAGTCAAAAAAGAAGAGGTCAAAACAGCTGCTGCACCAAAAGCAAAAACTACAACAACTGCTCCAAAAACCGTCATAGCCAAAAAAGCGGAAACCAAAGATAAAAACGTAACAAGCGGATGGAGTTTTGCTAGCTTGTTTAGTAAAAAACCGGAAACTAAAGCGGCAGTTGCAGCTAAAGCACCTGTAGCCAAAAAAGAAGAGAAACCAAAAGTTGCTGTAGCTGAAGCTAAAAAAGCAGAGGTCAAGGCAGTTGCAGCCAAAGCAGCAGAGAGACCTAAAGTTGCCGCGGCTACTCCAAAAGTTGAAGCAAAAGAGAAAAATGAAACAAAAGGATGGGGTTTTGCTAGCTTGTTTAGTAAAAAACCGGAAACCAAAGCAGTAGCAAAAGCACCTGTAGTTAAAAAAGAAGAGAAACCAAAAGTTGCCGTAGCTGAAGCCAACAAAGTAGAGGTCAAAGCAGTTGCAGCTAAAGCAGCAGAGAAACCTAAAGTTACTGCTGCTACTCCAAAAGTTGAAGTAAAAGAGAAAAATGAAACAAAAGGATGGGGTTTTGCTAGCTTGTTTAGTAAAAAACCGGAAACTAAAGCGGCAGTTGCAGCTAAAGCACCTGTAGTTAAAAAAGAAGAGAAACCAAAAGTTGTTGTAGCTGAAGCTAAAAAAGCAGAGGTCAAAGCAGTTGCAGCCAAAGCAGCAGAGAAACCTAAGGTTGCCGCGGTTACTCCAAAAGTTGAAGCAAAAGAGAAAAATGAAACAAAAGGATGGGGTTTTGCTAGCTTGTTTAGTAAAAAACCGGAAACTAAAGCGGCAGTTGCAGCTAAAGCACCTGTAGCCAAAAAAGAAGAGAAACCAAAAGTTGCTGTAGCTGAAGCTAAAAAAGCAGAGGTCAAGGCAGTTGCAGCCAAAGCAGCAGAGAGACCTAAAGTTGCCGCGGCTACTCCAAAAGTTGAAGCAAAAGAGAAAAATGAAACAAAAGGATGGGGTTTTGCTAGCTTGTTTAGTAAAAAACCGGAAACCAAAGCAGTAGCAAAAGCACCTGTAGTTAAAAAAGAAGAGAAACCAAAAGTTGCCGTAGCTGAAGCTAAAAAAGCAGAGGTCAAAGCAGTTGCAGCCAAAGCAGCAGAGAAACCAAAAGTTGCAGCAGTTGCTAAAAAACCAAAAAAAATAGTTATTGAAAATATGGTAGTAGCCGGAAAATCAAAAGCTATTACACAAATGCCTGAACCACAGCAGCCTATAGGAGTGATCGTAAAAGCAACAAAACCTATTCCAGGCAAAGAGCAATATTATGTGCAATTCAATGCAAAAATTAATGAGAACATGAAAAATGAACTTAAAAAACAAAACTTGGAGATTATGGAGAATGGGGACCATAGTCTGATCGGTTGCTATGCTAGAGCAACCGATGCGCTTAAAGTTGCTAGAGAAGTGAAAAATATCATTTGCGATGAAGCTTACATAGTAAGACAATAGAGGGGAAAATATGAGTAAAAAAATAGGGAGTTTGTCAAATGGAATTGTATAAAAATACGAAACAGCTTGAAAAAGATATCGAGTGGTTAGCGCAAAATTGCTCGTTGCCTCATTTTGCTACATCTAGACTCTCGAAACATGAGTATGATGATTTTGTCAAACATTTGACATCAAGCACTATAATTAATAATGAATTTGTAATTAATTATTACGAAAAACTTTTTAATGCCCATGGGCTCATAAAGCCAAAGTGGACTAAAAAAATCAATGAAGAGATGCTCCCAGCACTTGCATTTATTCCAAGTGTAGGCATGTGTATAGTTTTGGAAAAAACAGCCAATGGCAGATGGAAATGCGACAGCGCAGACGGTATTAAATATCACGATTTAACTGCACCTGATTTATTGTTTTCACCTATAAGAGTAGAGAGAAAACCAGAAGCCGATAAAAGTGCTTATGAAATGTTCAAACAAATAGCATTGCGAGAAAAACCTCGCATAGTTCAAGCAGCAGTTGCGACCCTTAGTATCAATTTTTTGGCTTTGGGAACTTCATTTTATAGTATGCAAGTTTACGATAGAGTTATACCGACTCATGGAATGTCTACTCTAGTAGCGCTTTCTATCGGTGTATTTATAGCAATTTTACTAGAAATGATACTCAAAGTAGCAAGATCAACCATACTTGATCATTCTTCGGTAGCGATGGATAAAAGCTATTCACATAATATTTTTGATCGTTTTTTGAAGATTAGGCTAGATTCCCTTCCTCAAAGTATAGGTACGCTTTCAGCTCAACTTCAAAGCTATATTGCTATTCGTACTTTTATATCCACTGCAGCCCTATATTTTGTTATAGATTTTCCGTTTACTTTATTTTTTCTTGCGATTATAATTATGGTAGGCGGATTTATGATGGGAGTAGTGCCATTTATATTTTTCTTTTTGTCGCTTGGAGCAGCATTCTTTTTTAGAGATAAAATAGAATTCTTAACTTATCAATCAGTTGCTGCGTCAAATAGAAAATTGGGTCTTCTTGTCGAAGCAGTAGAAGCTGCTGAAACTCTCAAAGCGTCAGGCCATAGCTATGCTACATTGAGCAGATGGAATGCGTTGAGCGAAGATGCTATTCATGATGATATTTCCATTAGACATTACACAGAACTATCAGGATACATAGCAGCATTTCTTCAACAATTGAGCTATGCAGGTTTGGTAGCCATGGGTGCTTATATGGTAAGTTCAACCGATAGCCTGACAATGGGGGGACTTATCGCCATTACTATTCTTTCAGGCAGAGTCCTTGCTCCTTTGGCAATGTTGCCAAATCTATTTGTCCAATGGGGAAGAGCCAAAATGTCGGTAAAAGATTTAGATCGTATCTATGAATTGCCAAGAGACAATGAAGGGGTTGAAAAACCTTTGAGCCCAAGTGATATTGCACCAAATTATCGATGCCAAGCAGTTAAATTTTCATATGCAGAGGGCACACCACCTATAGTGTTGTCTAATTTGACGATAAATGCAGGTGAGAAAATAGCGATACTTGGTGTCATTGGTTCTGGGAAATCAACAATTCTCAAGATGCTAGCAGGTCTTTATGCTCCAAAAGAGGGACAGATTCTTTTGGACAATATAGATATTCAACAGATAGCCAGAGACAAGCTCAGTGATACTATAGGATATCTATCTCAAAGTACCAAACTAATTTCTGGGACGCTCAGAGATAATCTCATTTTGGGACTTGTTGGTATTGAAGATAAACAGATTATGGAAGCAGCCAATAAAACAGGACTTTCAATGCTTATAAATGCTTTGCCAAAAGGGCTAGATACTATAGTTCCTGAAGGTGGCAATAGTGTATCTGGCGGACAAAAACAATTGATTGCTATTACAAGAATGGTGCTTACAAATCCAAAAATATGGCTGCTAGATGAGCCTACAGCAAACATGGATGACGTGACAGAAAATAAAATTATGCAAATTTTAAATACAAGTATCACAAAAGAACAAACATTGGTCGTAGTTACACACAAACCAACTCTTTTAAGACTAGTGGACAGAATCATCATCATGACGCCGCAAGGTATAGTAATGGATGGCCCTCGAGATGAAATTCTTGGTAAAATAGCAAATGCTCAGCGATTGAAACAAGAAGCAGCACAAGCCGCAGCACAAGCTGCCGCTCAAAAAAACACTCCGGCATCTAATAATGAAAAAGAAGGTCAAGAATGAAAGAACATCTTCCATACATAACAAAAGTCAATCCGTTATGGATTATATTCGGTTCTCTATTTATATTGATTATCCCATTTTTGATTTGGGCATCTTGGGCCACTTTGGACCAAATCTCACATGCTCCTGGTCAAGTAATAGCAACAGCTAAAACCCAAGAGATTCAAGCAGCAACGGATGGGGTAGTAGAGAAAATATTTGTCAAAGAAGGACAGCATGTCAAGAAAGGCGAAAAGCTTGTTGTGCTTGAAAAAGAGAAAGCACAAGCTGCCTATTATGACAGCAAGGCTAAAGTTGCTGCACTAAAAGCAACGCTAGCTAGACTTCAAGCAGAAGTATATGATAAGCCGCTGGTTTTTCCTGAAGATGCCAAAGGATATCCGGAATTTATCTCTAACCAAACAGAACTCTTTAAAAGACGACAACAAGCTCTAAACGATGAGACTTCAGCACTCAAAGAATCCTTAAACCTAGCCCAAGAAGAATTGAGTAATAATTTACCGCTTTTGGAATCTGGTGATATAGGCTCGTCAGAGATTATTCGTCTCAAAAGACAAGTAGCAGACCTCAAAGGACAAATTTCGAATAAACGAAATAAATATTTTCAAGATTCTCAAACTGATATGACAAGAGCAGAAGAAGAGCTCTCTACAAAGGAACAAGAGCTGACTGATCGTAAAGTTAATTTGGAATGGATGGAGATATTGTCACCAATGGACGCAATTGTAAACAATATTTTGATTACTACAAAAGGTGCTAGGGTTAGACCGGGAGATGTTATTATGGAGCTTGTGCCGTTTGGAGACAGATTGATCATTGAAGCAAAATTGCCGACTACTGATGTGTCTTTTGTTAAAAAAGGACAAAGAGTCGCAGTTAAGCTGGATGCTTATGACTATAGCATATACGGCATCTTTGACGGTACTGTTGAATACATAAGCCCAGATACTTTGGTAGAAAAAACACCACAAGGGGATAAGTATTATTTTAGGGTCAAAATTGTACTAGATGAGACTAAGCTTATTGCCAAAAATGGCAAAGCGATCGAAGTTACTCCGGGCATGACTACCCAGGTGGATATCATTACCGGAGAAAGAACAGTATGGCAATATCTCACCAAACCTATCACCAAAACCTTATCTGAAGCCTTCCATGAAAGATGAGACCCGTTAAAAAAGAGTAGTGAACTGCTTCACTCTTTTAGGGTCGGAACCAAGGCGATGTGCAGACTTGCACCGCCGCGGAGGACGATATATTTCGGAACCATGAAAAGCGATAAACACAAACTGCTTTGTGTTTATCGCTTTGGAACCAAAGTCATGTCTTGAAAAGACGACTGCAGGGCGCGAACCGTTAGCAGTACCGCTGCAGGCAAACCGTTAGGCAAAGGCAAATTTTTATTCTTTCGTTCGTGGTGAGCTTGTCGAACCATGAGCAGCTTTGACCCTTCGACACAGGCTCGGGATGGAACGGTTCGTCATGGAGAACGCGAAGCGTGACTATCCCTAGAGATTCTCACGCCACTTTGTGGCTCAGAATGACTAGATTCGGCATTGTATAATCTATTTACTCTTTTGAATAGTTACAAATATGCTCTTCAAATAGATATTTATGTTCCTCGGGCAATGCTTCATAAATAGCATTAGCCAAGTTTCTTATCTCCCAAAGGGCATCTTTGCTGGTGCGAAGATGCAAGAAATTCTGCAAGCTTCTAGCATTAACAGTCCAAGTTAGTTCTGTTTTATAGCTCTCAGGCAGACAATATTTGGCTATATCATTGCTTATACCTTCTTTGAGTACTTTTTGTAAGTTGTCAAGAGCTGCCTTACTAGCACTATCTATTATTTCGTTGCCCGTAAAAACCAAAAACTTCTCATACTCAATAGCATCACACTCTTTTAATTCTTTTAGCGTATAACGGGTACTTTTTACGCTAAGACTTGCCATTCTGTGTCTGGCTAATTCTTGTAACAATGCGCGACTAATACCTTGAATATAAAAGTTATACGTTATATGCTCTAGTGTCGAGGCATGTTTGAATTTGTTACCTACTCTGTCTATGAGGGCTAGATCTTTATCTCCGCCGTCATCTGATTTGTCGAAACTTTGCCAACAAGTTCTAATGGCATGAGCGCATATATTAAGAGGAGTGTGATGCAAAAGAGTGATTTTCATGGTAGCCCTTTGGGTCTAGTTTGATATAATTATAGCACATTTTGTGTGAGCGTGAGATATGGGTGTGAGTGTGAGCAAGGAGTATTGAGAATGAGTGTGAGTAGCGTTGAAGATTTGGATGTTTTTAAAAAGTCGCATATATTAACTCTAAAACTATATGAGTATACAAATCAATTTCCATCAGAGGAAAAATATGGTCTAATATCTCAAATAAGAAGAGCGAGCAGTTCAGTTTGCGCTAATCTTATGGAGGGAAGCCATAGAAACAATATCGGAGAGTATCGCCAGTTTGTTGGGATTTCTAGAGGCTCTATAGGAGAGCTAAAATACCATTTGCTTTTAGCTAAAGATTTGAATTATATTGACATAGAAGATTTTGAAAAAATATATAATGAGATCAATATTATCAGTAAAATGTTATATGGTTTATTGCAATCTCTTACTCAAACTCAAACGCGCACCCACACAAAAGGCAAACAATGAAACCAAATGAGAGAATTTATACTTTTAAAGAAGACTTTCGAGATCCATACGCCAGAGATAGAGATAGAGTAATACATTCTAGCTCTTTTAGGAGATTGGAATATAAAACACAGGTTTTTCTCAATCATGAAGGTGATTATTTTCGTACGCGCCTAACCCATTCACTTGAAGTTAGTCAAATCGCGCGTACACTTGCGAGTTCATTGGGCCTTGCAGAGAGTTTGTGTGAAGCGATTGCTTTGTCTCATGATTTGGGGCATACTCCGTTTGGTCACATAGGAGGAGATACTCTAGACGAACTGCTTAGATTAGATGGACACGATTTTGGATTTGATCATAATTTCCAATCTTTCAGGGTACTAACTAAGCTTGAAAAACGATATGATGGATTTGATGGATTAAACCTCACTTTTGCTACATTAGAAGGAGTACTAAAACATTCTGCTCCATACCGTAAGAGTTTTTTGAAATCGCTCGATGAACAGTTTGCACTGGGTAAGCATCCATCTATAGAGGCAATGATAGTAGATCGTGCTGACGAGATAGCCTATATTAGCCACGATATTGATGATGGGATAAAATATGGGCTTATTGATTTTAATTCATTGTTTAGTGAGCCGTTATGTCAAAGAATTGACTCCTTGGTACAAACAGAAGGAATTAGCAAAGATAACGGATTGTATAGGCATAGGTTTGTAGCAAATCTTATTACTCTATTGGTCAAAGATTTTGTAGCTTATTCTTTTGATAAAGTTGAGAAATATGACAGATCCAAGCCAATTTGTGCTACCTTGGATGCAGCTACTCCTCCGCCAGTAGGTTTTAGCAAAGAGATAGAAACAGAGATCAAAACTCTCAAAAAATATCTTTTTGTAAATCTATATCGACATGAAAAAATCGTGGTAAATATGTTTGCAGGTAAGCAGTGCATCAAAGGATTGTATAATGCCTTTAGAGAAGATATTCATCTGTTGCCGACATACCAAAGAGAACTTTTGGACAAACGAAACAAACACAGAGTAATAGCCGACCACATAGCGTCTATGACCGATAGATACGCGATGAAACAATATCATGAGCTATATGGATTAGGCACACGCTAACTCATTATAATAAAATTTAGATATAATGCGCGAAATATATACAATAAAATAGGATGCATTATGCAAAAAATTAAAAATATCGCGGTTATCGCACACGTCGACCACGGTAAAACTACATTGGTCGATCAGTTGCTACAACAAAGCGGCACATATGCTGCGCACCAAGAGGTTCAAGAAAGAGCCATGGATAGCAATGACATCGAAAAAGAGAGAGGAATTACGATCCTTTCTAAAAACACGGCTATCACTTATGGAGATCACAAGATCAACATTATCGACACTCCGGGCCACGCCGATTTCGGCGGAGAAGTAGAACGCGTACTTCGTATGGTTGACGGTGTTCTTTTATTGGTAGATGCCCAAGAGGGTGTTATGCCTCAGACAAAATTTGTACTCAAAAAAGCTATCGGTTTTGGCCTTATACCTATCGTTGTTATTAATAAAATAGACAAAGATGCTGCTGAGCCAGATAGAGTAATGGATGAAGTATTTGACCTTCTTGTTGCACTTGATGCCAATGAAGAGCAACTTGAATTTCCAGTAGTTTATGCAGCAGCCAGAGACGGCTATGCCAAATGGGACATGAATGACGAAAACAAAGATATGACACCATTGTTTGAAGCAATACTTGAACACGTGCCATATCCTACAGGTTCAGCTGATGCTGACACGCAAGCTCAGGTATTTACACTTGATAATGATAATTTCGTAGGCCGTATCGGTATCACTCGTATCTTCAATGGTAAAGTTAGAAAAGGCGATGAATTTACTCTGGTCAAAGCGGACGGCACCAAAAGTAAAAGCCGCATATCTAAACTCATCGGCTTTAAAGGCTTGGATAGAATGGATATAGCCGAAGCAGAAGCAGGAGATATTGTAGCAATCGCCGGATTTAATGATATTGATGTAGGGGACAGTATATGCGACAATAACAATCCTGTGCCACTCGATCCAATGCATATCGAAGAGCCTACTTTATCGGTAATCTTTTCTGTAAACGATGGACCACTAGCTGGAACAGAAGGTAAGCACGTTACTTCAAATAAAATCAGAGAAAGATTAGCCAAAGAGATGGAGACAAACATAGCTATGCGCATGGAACCTATGGGAGATGCATCTTTCAAAGTTTCAGGTCGTGGAGAGCTTCAAATAGGTATTTTGGCTGAAAATATGAGAAGAGAAGGCTTTGAATTTTTGCTTGCTCGTCCGGAAGTTGTTATCAAAGAAGAAAACGGCGTACGTATGGAGCCGTTTGAGCACTTGGTTGTTGATGTACCAGAAACTTTCCAAGGCGTTGCTATAGAAAAACTAGGCAAGAGAAAAGCAGAGATGACTTCATTGGTGCCTATGCCAGACGGTACAGTTAGGATTGAATTTGAGATCCCTGCCCGTGGTCTTATAGGATTTAGAAATGAGTTTTTGACAGATACAAAAGGTGAGGGGATCATGAATCACTCATACTTAGAGTATCGCCCATATAGCGGTACCGTTGAGAGCCGCACACAGGGAGCTTTGGTTTCTATGGATGATGGTGTGGCAGTTGCATTTTCACTATTCAACCTTCAAGCTAGAGGTGTGTTATTTGTAAGCCCACAAGAAAAAGTATATAGCGGAATGGTTATAGGCGAGTCTTCAAGACCAGGAGATTTAGATGTCAATCCTCTTAAAGGAAAACAGCTTACAAACATGAGAACAAGTGGAGCAGATGAGGCTATCAAGCTCATTCCTCCACGCAAGATTACACTTGAATCCGCCATGGAATGGATAGAAGATGATGAGCTTGTAGAGATTACTCCTCTAAATATTCGTATTCGCAAAAGATCTCTTGATGCAAACGAGAGAAGAAGAATGGCTAGAGACAAGAAAAATGCTAGCTAATCACTTGGTTTGTTTGAACAATATTTTAGTATAATTAAGAAAATATAGGACAAAAGGAACTAAAATGTGTGCAGAAAAAATACATAAATTAATGATAGCGATAATTCTTGGTTTAGTGATGGGAATGGTTGCGCTTGGAAATATACAAATCGCTTTTTTGGTCCAATTTATCTTAATGATAGTATTTATTGTGTGGGCATTGACCGGTTTTTGCCTGTCACTCTCTATACTCAAAAAGATTTTTCCACCATGTGGTTTTGACAATAAAGCGTAGTTTAAAAAGGGGATTTTATGGCAAGTATTTCTTATAAAGATGCCGGAGTAGATATTGATGCAGGTAACGCCTTTGTAGAGGCTATCAAAGATGATGTAAAGTCGACCTTTGATGAAAATGTTATAGGCGGCATAGGTTCATTTGCAGGCGCATATGCTTTGCCTGCCGGATATCGTGAGCCTGTGATCTTGTCAGCTACTGATGGAGTAGGCACAAAGCTTAAGCTCGCTATTGAAAGCGGCAGACTTGACACTGTTGGTATCGATCTAGTAGCAATGTGCGTGAACGACCTGATATGTAATTTTGGTACTCCTATGTTCTTTTTGGACTACTATGCTACAGGCAAGCTTATCACTGATGATGCCAAAAGCGTAGTATCAGGCATTGCGGCAGGATGCAGAGAGGCTGGCTGTGCACTCATTGGCGGTGAGACAGCTGAGATGCCAGGAATGTATAATAATGACGATTTTGATTTGGCTGGATTTGCAGTAGGAATAGCTGAACGAAGCGAAATGGATACTCTTAGCAATGTCAAAGACGGTCAAGTTCTTATAGCTATGCCGAGCTCTGGAGTTCATTCCAACGGATATTCTTTAGTAAGAAAACTGTTTTTTGATACATTGGGCATGAGTATGGAGACCACATTTGAAGGCAAACCGCTTATAGAGACACTGTTGACTCCTACTCGTATCTATGTAGATCTATTTAAAACACACAAAAGCCGCATAAAAGCATTGGCTCATATAACAGGCGGCGGCATTTTAGAAAACCTGCCTAGAGTCTTGCCAAAAGGCTTAGGCGCAATTGTAGAAAAAGATACTATTCGCATGCTGCCTATCTTTGAGTTTATGAGCCACTATATTGCCGAAGATGAGATGTATCGTACATTCAATATGGGAGTGGGTATGATATGGGTTGTAGACGAAAGTGATGTTGATGCCATCACAAGTGCTACAGACGGATATGTTATTGGTAAAATTGCTAGAGGCATAAGAGGCGTAGAGTTGGTATAATATTATCAACTTTACAATATTTTATTATTTTAAGCCATTTTACTATTGACAAAAAGAAAGTTTTTGACTATAATGTCACTCTTTTTAACGGAGTGTAGCGCAGTCTGGTAGCGCACCTGGTTTGGGACCAGGGGGTCGAAGGTTCGAGTCCTTTCACTCCGACCATAAAGAAAGAAAGTTAAAAAGTTTTTATAATATATTATGGTGGGCGTAGTTCAGTCGGTAGAGCACTTGTTTGTGGCACAAGGTGTCGCGGGTTCGAGCCCCGTCGCCCACCCCATAACATAAAAAACAAGAGCGCTAGTGGCTTAATGGATAGAGCATCAGACTTCGGATCTGAGGGTTAGAGGTTCGAGTCCTCTCTGGCGTACCACCACTAGCGAAAAAATACGCGCTTGTAGCTCAGCTGGATAGAGCACTCGCCTTCTAAGCGAGCGGTCTCAGGTTCGAATCCTGACGGGCGTACCACCTATTTGATTTTTAATTATCAAATAGAAGAATCATTAAGGATTTTTTCAAAGAAAATCGATATGATTACAATCTACTTTGTGCGGATATGGTGAAATTGGTAGACACGCCAGACTTAGGATCTGGTGCCGCGAGGCATGGGAGTTCGAGTCTCTTTATCCGCACCACCAACAACTTCAATCACATTTAATAAACATCATTTAAAGCCCTAAAATACGAGCTTTGAAGCAATTTTTCCTCCAATACAGTTCATTACATATTATCCAAAGCTAAGCATAAATGGTCCATAATTTGGTTCATAGCGCAAAAATATAGATTTTTAAGGGATTTATGAACCACAATGGATAAAAAAACATTCACACATGACATTGAGCTCAAAGCATTAAAGGCTACCGACAAAGAATATGCTTTAACCGACAGTATAACAAAAGGGCTACAAATCATTGTAGCCACAAATGGTAATAAACGCTGGGCTTATCGTTATTCAAGCCCAACTTTAAAGTATAAGAACGGTAAGACCATGAGGAGACGAAAGGGTTTGGGAGCTTACCCAAATATACCACTTGTATCTGCTAGGGAAAAAGTTAGAGAGCTACAGAAGATTATAAATAGCGGCATAGATCCAATGGATACGATCCAAGCAGAAAAGCAACAGTGTATCCTTGATGACAAATCACAGCTTCATAAGGTTGTATATCAATGGATCGATGAAGTTTTGGAGTCAAGAGATAAACCTAATACCATTTCACAAATCAAAAGAGTGTTTGAAAAAGACATATTTCCTCGCTTTGTTAAATATAACAACAATAGAGAGATTATTTCGTCAATGCATATAGGAGATATACACCATTCGGAAATTTTAGATGCATTAAGGATAAAAGCAATCGTATCTCCGGAGTTAGCAAATAAAGCACTTGGATGGTGTAGAAGAGTTTGGGTATTTGCAACATCACATGGATATTGTGAGAATAATGTTATATATAATATATCTAAGGAAGTTTTGCCAAAACGAAAAAAGAATCATCATCCTAAGATAGTTGATGAGAAAATTCTTGGACAGCTACTTGGGGACATAGATGTATATAAAGGCAATATTATCACAAGATGCGCTTTAAAACTTTATCCTTTTACAATGCTGCGAGCTGAAAATATGACTACACTCAGATGGGAAATGATAGATTTTGACAATAAACTTTTAACAATTCCAAGAGATGAAATGAAAGTAAAAGATAAAAATCTTAATGATTTTAAATTACCACTTACAGATACTGCCATAGCTATACTAAATGAGATAAAGCCATTTACCGGTTGGGGTAAATGGGTATTTCATGGTGTTCATGATTTTGGCAAACCACTTAATATCGAAAGTTGCAATAAGGCTTTGAGAGTTATGGGTTATGACGATATAGAAAAAGGCACTAAACAGACACAGCATAGCTTCCGAGGTACATATAGAAGTCTTGTTGAAACATATGCAGATAAGCATAGAATGAGTTTTGAGGTCAAAGAAGCAGTGCTTGATCACCACGAAAAAAGTCAAGTTGTAAGAGCATATATGCACAAAGCAGATTATACTGAACAGATGAGAGAGTTACTTGAGTGGTGGGAGATTTTTTTGTTAGGCCTCAAGCGAGAAGTATAATTTTTTTGTTAAACTGTTTTGTCTAATAAAGACAACAGTTTGAGTTATCTTACCTATCTGACTTATCTTGGTAGTTTTAGTTATAAAATCCCGTCTCTCTTCATTTTTTCTTGAATAGCCATTGTAATATATGATGCGACTGTTCCACCATAGTAGTTTTTTATTTTATCTTCCCAGTCTACAAGTATCTGAATAGTTTTTATCTTTTTTTCTTTGTTTGTAGATGCAGTATTGCTCTCTTTGAGATTCGCACTTTTTACTGCTTGGTCGACAAAATCAAGGTTTTGTTTTCTTGCCATAATATATCCTTTTAATATGTTTTTACTGTATATTTAATATCTTTTTAATCTCTTTTGTGAGGTTTTTTATCTCATTGGCTGCTTTGCTCTCTCGGTCATACTCAATGACATTTTTACCGGCACTCGATGATTTATCATAATCGGTCCTATTTCTTAATACTGTGTCTAGAATATCAAAATGAGGTGATTTGGTAATAAACTGCTTGAGACTATCTAGCTGTGATTTGTTAGGGTTAATATTATTAAGCAGCACTTTGACTTGTAGGCTATCATCCACTAGTTCATTTAATTGTTCCAGGATCGCTTCAAAACTCTTTAGGCCGAGCAGCTCAAAGCCTTTGTCACTTACGGGCGTTATGACCAAATCTGCGGTCATGATAGCTATTCTGTTCATCATGCTATCAAAGCCACCAAGATCTATAATAGAAATCTTATCTTTGCCGTCGCTATTTATGTATTGCTTCAGCGATGAGGCATCCGCAAATGTAATGATATTTAGAGGCTGGAGAGTTGTTTGATTTTTGCGTATCTCATTGGTATATGTAAGTGTCTTTTGGATGTCGAGATCGACCAATTCTACTTTGTATTTTTTCTGTAAGGCTATAGCAAGATTCCAAGCAATAGTACTCTTGCCTACACCGCCTTTTTGATGAGAGATTGCAATTATCATTTTATACCTTGTCTATAGCAATATATGAAAATAATATCAAATAAATATTAAAAAAGTATTTAAAAGATATTAAAATGATATTTATTTTACAAAATACTTTTGATTAATGTATCTAAAAAATTTGACAAACAGGCCGTTTTATGATAACATTCACACAATATCCCTTTTTCCAAGGATCCTTTCTGTGCTTTGTAACTGCTCAAGGCGCAGAAACCTACTTTAGTTATTTTTTTCAATAAGCTTTCAATTTTATATGTTATGTTATCCTTCATTGGCTTTTTTATAATTTTTTACAGCTTCTATCATTTTATCTACACCATCAAAAAAATCAACTATATTCACATCAAGTACACCGGCGATTCTGACTAAATGCTCTATGTTGAAGTGGTAGTTTTTGTGGCAAATTTCAGCGCATGAAACTACAGAGACTGATTTATGCCCTATGGCTTGGGCAAGAGAAAGTTGAGAAAAGTTTTTTTCTTCACGTATCCTTTTTACATTTTCACCTATTTTTTTATATACTTTTTGTATTAATGCTTCATCTAAGTCATCAAAACGGATAATTATCTCGGTTATTTGCGAAGCAGACGGTATATCTTTTTTTGTCTCTTGTTTTGTTGGAACATATTTACCAAAATAGCGCAAATTATACCTTTATATAAGAAGTTTAATAATTCTAATGCGATATAATTTTTTAAACAACTTTATATATAAAGTTAAGGAAATCAAAAGAGGGACATAAATGAAAAAGATATTACTTTCATCTTTGTTGCTCTCTGCATTATTTGGGAATTTCTTATATGCAGATGAGGCGCAACTAAGCAGTCAAATATCAAGCGATTCTAATTCAACAATAAACCAGGCAGAAGGCAAGCGATATTATGACCTTGCACTTACATACAGATGGAAAAACTTTGATGAAGAAAAACTTTTAACAAATTTAAAAAAGGCTGCCTCTTTAGGATATCAAAAAGCAAATATAAAAATGGGGCAATATTACAGACTTGATAAAAAAGATTATAAAAAAGCATTTGAGTATTATGCGTTAGCAGCTAATGCCGGGGGAGGTGATGGGTTTGCAGCACTTGGGCATATGTATAATAATGGACAAGGCGTTGCAAAAGATCCGCAAAAGGCACTTGAGTATTATGAAAAGGCAATGGCATTAGACAGTGGATGGGCATATACTGATATCGGATATCTTGGTTATGAAAAAGGTGGGCTTGGTTATGAAAAAAATAACCAAAAGGCAGTTGAATATTATGAAAAAGGATGTGAGCTTGGGAATGGGCAGGGATGTTATAATCTCGGTTATTCTTTTCAGCGCGGTTTAAATGGCCTAGAAGAGAATGGCCTAAAAGCAGTTGAATATTATGAAAAAGCTGCGGCATTGGAGCATTCAAGGGCGATGGTAGATCTGTGCCTTTTATATAAGAACTGGGATAGCCATTTAGTTACAAAAGATAAAGAGAAATCAAAATATTGGGAAGATAGAGCTTTAGAAATAGGGCAGGCAAGCGATGTCATAGCTATCGGTGCCTCAAAAGGCATGGGTAGCTTGTTTGGGTGGTAAAACGGATACATTAGAACGCTGTAGCAATACAGTATAAAATATAAAAGAAGGAAAAATACATGGAAGATTTACTCGAAACGAAGATAACAGCCCTAAAAGATATGTTTAATGAAACAACATTAAATTTTTTATTTTTGAATGCAATAACATCAAGCACATATCTTGTGTTTTGGTTGATAGAACGATATAAGATCTTTAATCAGATGGCCGGAAGAACTATTATCAGCAGAACTATGCTTATTGTGCTACTAGTATTGATAACTCTACCATCAGCGATACTTGCATCTTATCTTTTGAATTATGCAGCAGATGGAGGATTGTATTTTCTATTATCTATGCTTGGTATTGCATGGCTTGTACCATACTACATGATAGTTTTTTCTATTTCAAAAACCATGCAATTTTTTTATCTAGATAAATTTGGAGTAGATTTAAAATTTAATACTTTTTATTTGATTCTTTTTGGTTTATTTTACATTAATTACATGATCAATGATCTTGAAATGGTAGAGCAAAAAGAGATTATCAAGAAGATGAGAAACAATAATTAGGAGCCTTATTGACTGGGATTGTTAAAACTTGTCTTCATGATAAGCAATACGGATTTATACATGGAAGTGATGGAAAGGATTATTATTTTCGTTATTCAAACCTGACAAACAAAGAAGATATCCTTCGTATATGTGAAAATATACCTGTTTCATTTAATCAAAAAGCAACGCCAAAAGGATATACGGCAGTAGATATATCCGTTGATAAAAATATCAAGACAAGCTATATAATCCCAGATAGTATATATGCCAGCAAAGATCCAGCAATCAAAGGCTGGGATATGATAGAGTTATCAAATTGGATTGTTTACGGGTCTTCTAGAAATTCGCCCGATAGCGCAAAAAATGAAATGATAGATAAAGCAAAACGCATAGGCGCAAATTCTATTGTAAGTGTAGAGTATTTTAAAACAACAGGCTCAGAACCAGGTACCGGAAAAGGAACACACCATTACACTATTCATAACTTTAGGGGAAGAGCCGTAAATATAGGCAAAAAAAGTCCAAACGGAAAATATTCACAAGAGGAATTGATAAAAATAGATAAAATTGCAGGGCCTCTGAAAGGAAAACTTTCAGCACAAACAAAACTGCTGCAAACAAATGCAAAAAATAACATAATTCTGTATCTAATGATAATACTTGGGTTTATTGCTTTGGCAGCAAACTTTAATTCACTTACGTCCTTTTCACTAATCGGCATAGCGATACTGGCAATCATGATTTTTTTTAATTTTTCTGATTTGAATAAAAGCTATGATAGTTGGCTGCAACCAATAATCAGCAATAAGCGCTCGGGTATCGACCATAAATGTGCAAATTGTGGCAAGGTAAATGAACAAAATTCAAATTTTTGTATTTATTGCGGGAGTAAAATAGAATCAAAAAGTTCAAACTATACGAATCAAGAAACACTTGCCGATTGTGCTGTTACATTGATAGCTTATGTTGCCAAAGCCGATGGGGTAATATCTCGCAACGAAGCCAATATTATTTCCAAACTGCTTAGTCACATATCAGATAATGATGCAACATCGAGATCTAGACTAAAAGAGGTCTACAATCATGCCAAAAACAATAATAACAAGGATCATCGGCATATTGCGCAAAAAATGCATACGATAATACAGAAAGAACTTAGTGCAATTGATCAAAAACTTTTTCCCAAAACATTTGCTAAATGGTTGATGCAACTAGTTTATGCCGATAATGTGAAAAATTTAATCCAAGCATCATTGGCGGAGCAAATTGCACATCATCTAGGAGTATCGAAAGATTATATTATCGGCCTATATGCAGAATTTGATAATATGAAAAAAGAAGAGAAATCAAAAGCATATCAATCCGGCAATACAAAATTTAATGAGTGCTATTTGATATTGAAATGCTCACAAAATTCAAGCAATGAAGAAATAAAAAAATCCTATCGTGAACTTGTCAAGCAATATCATCCAGATACCATACAAGGCAAAGGATTGAGCGAAGATTTTATACTCTTTGCAAATCAGAAATTCAAAGAAATCAATAATGCTTATGAGACAATAAAAAAACATAGAGGGATGAGATGAGTTTGACATGTCAAAAGTGCGGAACTATCAACATGGATAATGCATTGTTTTGTAAAAATTGTGGTTCAAAAATCGAGACAGTTAACGCCACAGAGACACCCAATAATCCAAATGATAAAACATCGCAAACAAACAACACTGATAGCTCAAAATTTTCATGGATCAGTTTGATTTTATTTGTTGTATTGTTATTATCTATACCCTACATAGCTCCTTTTCATAACAGACCATATGCCGGCTATAAAGTTATAAGATGTGAATTGGGGAATGCATCATATTGTAACGATGTGGGAGATATGTTTTACAAGGGCATATATGTAAGAGGAGGTAAAGATCGCTCTAAGGCAGCAGAATATTACCTGGATGCTTGCGACGGAGGTTATGCAATAGGTTGCAATAAGCTTGGCAATATGTATTACAATGAAGATGGCGTGATTAAAGATTATAGCAAAGCTTCTAGCTTGTATCAAAAAGCATGTGACGGTGGCAATCAAGATGCATGTTCCAATTTAGCAAATATGTATTATAACGGTAAGGGCGTTAAGCAAGATAAGAAACAAGCGGCACTTCTTTATGAAAATGCTTGTGAGAAAGGAGACGCTCTTGGTTGTAATGGCGCAGGCAATATTTACTATAATGGAGACGGCGTAACCAAAGATTATACTAAATCCTTTAATTTTTATAAAAAAGCATGTGAAGGCGGAAATCAAGACGGTTGTAATGGTGTTGGATTTATGTACAATCACGGCTATGGGGTAATGCAAAATTATACCGAAGCATTAAGCCTGTATACAAAATCCTGTGATAGCGGCAATAGTGTAGGATGTAATAATCTTGGTGTTATGTACGAAATTGGACAAGGCGTCAATATTAATTTTGAAAAAGCCAAGGTGCTTTATAAAAAATCTTGTGATAGCGGATATGATCTAGGATGTATTAATTATAAAGCCAGAACCAAGTTAGACGATTGGAGATTTCCGACAGATTCTGATTATCAATTAAGTTGGCTTGATTTTTATAATTCACAAAAACTATCCCCATTTCATATTCAGGTCGATTTTGATAAAAATGGTATAAAGGATGATGCATGGATAATGATAAATACAAAAAATAATACCAAATATGCACTTTATGTATTTATGAATAACAGCGATAATATAATCAAACTAGACGAAGGCGACTCTTTCCCGCCACAATGGTTTATTATAAAGCTCATAGATCCTGTTTTGCTTGCAACAGGAGAAGAGAGTGGTCCTGCATTTGTTTTTGGACCAAATGAATCAGAAGGTACGGTGTATTTTTGGGATAAAAAAGATATGCAATTTAAGAAAAGTATTTCAGAATATTGACATAAAAGTTAAATGGGTTATTGTAATATACGCAATTATATAATTGAAGTAATTTTGTAGATTATTTAAAATAAGGGGGCATAATTGCCAAAAGAAAGAAAACATCAGCCTGATCAAAACAATATACCAAAGACATATTTCGGGCTACAAACATACAAGCTTGGAAATGGAAAAATAGTCAAACAAAGCGATATAGCTAAATTGCCGTTTTATGCTCTTTGGCAAGAGAAATCCGCAGGCAGCACGATATTACCCCTTGATGATAATGACTTTGGCATATATTTGCATGATTGGGAAAAGTTCTGCAAGATATTTATAAAGACCGGAGAGTAAAACTTTACAATAAAGATCTCATGAGAAAATGACAACTCTTTTGGATTGTGATATAATTATTTGATTTTAATGAAGGTTAGCCATGAGCAAAGACACAGCAAATACAAAGCAAAAACTTCTAGCTAAAATTAATGTTTTACAACGAATATTTATGGCATCTTTTATTGGTTTTTTTGTGGTAATTGGTTATTTGTTTCTAAACTATAAGTCATTCACACCTACACAGAGCAATATAGCGATAGCCCTTGGTTTAATGCTGTTTTGTGCTTCTGTGATACTATTCTTTTCTACGTTAAAAGAAATAAGAAAACTGGAGTATGTATGATGCAAGTAATTGTTCAATCAACGATGCTTTTTCTATTAATTGCCACGATATATGGTGTTGCATATGTTATTAAAAAAGAAATGAATCGTAAATAAGATCTTTTAGAAAAAGGAAATGGGCAAATAACAATACAAACAACCAAGCTAAAGTTTTATCAAAAATAAAAAAACGTGTCGATTTTTTTAACTTTTTTCGACATATCATATAAATATGTCGATTGGATACATATATTATCGACTCATCAAAATTTGAAGTAATTCATCATTTATATAGTAATTTTCTCGACCAATTTTTTCAGATCGCAACACACCAATCTCAACAAGAGTTTGCAAGTAATTCGATGCAGTTTGGCGCTTAGCTATGCCGCTTTGCTCTAAAAATTTAATTTTACAGTACGGATGCATAAAAATCATTTCAAGCAATTCTTTGCTATAAATTTTTTCAGCTTTTTGACGAATAATTTCTTTAACTACCTCCATTAACTCCAAAATTGCATCAATTTGGGCAGATGTTTGTTGTGCCGTATTTTCTATTCCTCTCAGAATGTACAGTATCCACTGTTCCCATTCGCCTTTTTCAGTCACATTGCGCAATCCGGCATAGTAACTAATTTTATTTTCTAGAATATAGCGAGATAAAAATAGAACAGGCATATCCAATAAGCCTTGCTCTACTAAAAATAAAATATTTAAAATTCTCCCCGTTCTACCATTGCCGTCGGCAAATGGATGAATAGCTTCAAATTGATAATGCATTACTGCTAACTTGATCAATGGATCAATATCGTCTTCGGCATATATAAAATGTTCCAAATTTGAGAGCTTTTCTCTCAATATTGTTTCGCCTTCAGGAGGAGTATAAACAATTTCTCCATTTGGTCCGGAAAGTTTTGTTCCTGTTGTTTTTCGAATATCAAATTTAATCTGTTTGATAATTTGGACTATTTCAACAAAAAGATTAGTGCTTAGCGGTCTTTTTTGAATTTGTTCATATCCATACCAAATGGCTTGACGATAACGAAGAACCTCTTTTGTATGGCTATCGTCGAATAATCCATCCATATCCGCTGCTGCACGATATAGCTCATCATTGGTAGTTACAATATTTTCTATCTCACTTGATATTCTTGCCTCTTGGAGTACAATAGAATCTATCATCATTCGTTGATTAGGAATTCGCCCAGCCTTACCACGCAAATCCGCAATAGCTCTTGAAGCAACAATGGCCTGCTTCAGTATAGCTTTGGTTTCTAATTCGGCTTTTGGAGGCAAAAGGGGTAAATTGTTATAAGGTATATTCCTGTCAAACATTGATATTCCTTTTTAATGCAGCTAATCTAATATTATTATATCATCTTTATTAACAATATGTCGATTTTTTTAACTTTTTTCGACATATCATATAAATATGTCGATTGGATACATATTTCTACTGTAAGTATATATCTTTAAATGAGTTGCATTTAACATCAATACAAATACAAAATTCTACAAAAATTATAGCCAATGTTTTCGCATTCATAATTTTTCAATTTTTTAAAAATCTCCAAAATTATGAATATATATGAACCAAATAAAAAAGGATCATATGTGACAAATAACGAACAAATTATCATAAAACTCACAAAGATGTCAGCAGAAAAGGAACGGCAAATGCTTCGTTCTTTTTCAAGGCTCCCGCTAAAAAACAAGCTTGAAGTCTTAGATCAGCATAGATCAATATTTCACCAGCACAAGCAAAATCATCAAAATATAGCAAACAATATTTTGACATATGTCTCTCTTGTGTTGGCTGTTGATAGGATAATATCATCAAACGAAAAACTTGATATAAAAGCACTTGCGATCAAGCTAAAAAACCAAGCCCAGAGTAGCAAGCGAGACAAGATTATAGAAATATGGGCCATAGTAAAAGCTCTAAAAATAGAACAAAATATGAGTTTTAGGCAAATATCAATCTATCTAAAAAAATATCACAAACTTTCGGTCGTTCATTCGACTTTGCACAAAATTTGGAATGAAATAGAAACAGGAGAATAAAAATGGATGACATTATATATGCAAACTATTCAAAATTACTCAGAGCAAACATAAATTTGGTTTGCTTGAGTAAAGATAAAAATGTAAATCTTCTCAAGTTTTTTGAGATAAATGATGAAGATTGCAAGAAGTACCTAAGATCAACAATGATAATGATTGGAGATGAGATATTAACTACAAACTACACGGACACCACACAGTTTATTGAAGAGCTCGCACTCTTCGATAAGGGAAATGAACAAAATAGATTTTTTAGTGTAGAGCAGCATAAAAATGCAAAAAATTTAAAACTAAATTTTAATGGCATATATTTATCTCAAGCCGATTCAAAAACTATTTGCAAACTTTATAATCAGGCATTTGCAGGATATTCTTTGGTTCGTTTACTTGAGTTTGAATACAAGTTTAATGCAGAAGATTTAGCAAATGTTTTGCATTACAATAACTTGTTTGACTTATAGCAAGGAGTGGGCAGTTATGTTGATTTGTACCAAAATAATAGATTTTATAGTTTTGATTATTTTAAAATATTGGAGAAATTATGACTTATGAAAAACCTATATTTGAGTTGCCAAAAATATCTTTGTTTGATAAAAGAATATTTAGGACCTTTGAGACGAGAAAGTTATATAATTTTGTTATTATTAAAAATTTAAAGCTTGATGAACCATTTCACAGTACTTTTGTTAAGTTTCTTGTAGCAATAGAAGACAGTGAACTTTGGATTAAAAGTCCTGCTACTAAAGTTATTAAGATAAATATCAGGGATAGTCAAAATTCGTTTGTTCAGAGCTCAACTTTTAAAGTAATTTATTTATTAGATATTATAAAGGAAGCGATTTTTGAGTTATATGAAACTATAGACAAAAGCAGCAATAGGATGGACTACCGAGAATCTACAATACTAGGTATAATAATTTTACTGATAAGCAAAACAGACGATATAAAATATTTTTATGAAAAAAATGGAGTATCTGAACAAGAGGCATTAGAAGATCTTGCAAAAAAGCTGATTCCAGTTGCTTTTGTAGGGTTGACAATAAGTATTACTAAAAGAGATAATTTTAGTTACATAAAGCAAAGTTGCAACAGAATGCTAGACAATATGGAGGAGTATTCATTTGTAAAAGCAGAGGACTATATCCCAAAAACATTTACACTAGAAAACATCAAGCTTCCTCAAAAAATTCTAGTCTCACGTAATGAAATATAAAACAGTGTTTTCCCCACTGTTCGATTTGTGTTTTTTGTGGTGTTTTTTGACACTAAACACCACAAGCCGTCAAGTCGCCATTTGACGGTACAAAAAGATGCTTTGAGGCAAAAATAGAAACTGTAAAAAACAAAAACCTTTATTCATAAAAAATCTTCTTGTCAATCGAACAAAAAAATCATGTTAAACTAACATTTTAAAACTTCAAATTTTGAAAATTTGGTGGAGCTCAGGTGTGCTTTCGAGGCATCGTACCATCGTAACCAAAAGAGCCAAGATAAGATGCTTACTTGTAAAAATTGCAGATTGACTTAACATTTTTTGCCCACTAGATGGGGGCTAAAACCATCACAAAAGGATTATATCTTATGAGAGGAAGTGTATATTACCAAACATCACAATTAGCCAAGGCCATCTTTGAAGTAGGAGCAAAAAAGGTTGATAGAGTCGATTCTGCCCATCCTCATTTTAATAAAATTGCATCATACAAAACCATGGAAGCTTATCGTGCCATTTGGAACAATCTAGCCAATTATTTAAAAGAACATTTTAGGCTAAATGACTTAGAGCAAATAGAAGAACCCCACATATTGGCTTATATAGACTATAAGATGGAGTACTATCCATCAAAGCAGTATTTACAAAAGATGATAAGTGCTATTGGCAAACTTGAAACAGCACTAAATCTATTTTCAAAGCAATATAAAGCCACTCCTATTGTCTATGATTTTAGTATCAGGCACTTTCTGCTCAAAGAAGCAAACAACTTAGAGCTTATCGCTTCTAATTATCACAACCGCGCATATACTAATCCTATGCAGCTCATTGATAATTTACCAATGCCTTATAAGCTTGCTGCACTTATTGAATATGAAGGTGGCGCTAGGATAGAAGGTTGTAGTTTTATTAAGTCTGATCAAATGAAAGGTTTTAGGATTGATAACATTACGAACATCCCGAAAGGTATCATTTTTACTAAAGAAAAAGGCGGCAAGGAGGGCGAAGTTCTCGTAAACAAAGATACATATCATCAGTTAGAAGCTCATATAGTCAAACATGGCTCTTTTAAGATAAATCGTCAAGCGTATATGAGTGAGATAAGATCGGTTTGCAATAATCTTGGCATTAATCCGGAAGGCTCTCACGGCCTTAGATGGAATTTTGCAAAAAGAAGAATGTTTGAGTATGCCAAAGCCGGATATTCCCATGATAACTCACTCCAGGGAGTAAGTTATGAGATGAAACATAATAGGGCTATCATCACGGTGCATTATTTGGGGTGAGGTTTTGTATTTCTTGTTTTGATTGTTATGTCATCAATAATAAAATATTACATATGATTTTATTTTAACCATGATTAACACTCAAGCAGGTAAAATATATAAATCAAAAGCAAGGAATCGTATTTATGAATAAACAACAATTGGCTGCAAAGATTTGGGAATCAGCCAATCAAATGCGGTCGAAAATAGAAGCAAATGAGTATAAAGATTATATTTTAGGATTTATTTTTTACAAGTATCTATGTGACAAAGTAGAACGATTTGCAAAACAACAGGGCTATGCAGAGGAAGATTTAGTAAATTTATCAGAAGAAGATACTGAAAGCGTTGAGTATTTCAAAGAAAATCTTGGTTATTTTATCGCTTATGAACATCTATTTTCTACGTGGATAAAACTCGGTCGTGATTTTGATGTATCGAATGTACGAGATGCTTTATCGGCTTTTGAGCGGTTGATTGCTCCTGCGCACAAAAAACTATTTGACGGTATTTTTAATACATTGCAAACTGGGCTTAGCAAACTAGGTGAAAATGCCGCATCACAAACAAAAGCTATTAGTGGACTTATCCATTTGATTAAAGATATCCCCATGAATAGTAAACAAGACTATGATGTGCTTGGGTTTATTTATGAATATCTTATCAGTATGTTTGCTGCAACGGCTGGGAAAAAAGCGGGTGAATTTTACACCCCGCATGAAGTTTCTGTTTTGATGTCTGAAATAATCGCCCATGAACTAAAAGATAAAAAAGAGATACAAATTTATGACCCGACAAGTGGCTCAGGCTCACTACTTATAAACATCGGTAATAGTGTAGCGAAACACATGGACGATGAGAACAACATAAAATACTACGCCCAAGAACTCAAACAAAACACATACAACCTTACTCGTATGAACTTAGTCATGCGGGGCATCTTACCTAGTAATATTCACACTAGAAATGCTGACACGCTAGAAGAAGATTGGCCGTATTTTGATGAAAGCGATCCCGCCGGAACGTACGATCCTCTCTATATCGATGCTATCGTTTCAAATCCGCCGTATTCTCAAAAATGGGATAGTGAAAACAAAGAGTCAGACCCACGATATGCCCGTTTCGGACTAGCTCCAAAAACCAAAGCGGACTATGCCTTTTTGCTTCATGATTTGTATCACCTCAAACCTGATGGCATTATGACTATCGTTCTGCCTCATGGTGTACTTTTCCGTGGTGGAGAAGAGGGAGCGATACGGAAAAATCTCATAGAGCAAAACCATATCGATGCCATCATTGGTCTCCCTGCTAATATCTTCTTCGGTACAGGTATACCCACTATCATCATCGTTCTAAAACAAAAAAGAAAAAATACGGATGTGCTTATCATTGATGCATCCAAAGGGTTTGAAAAAGTAGGGAAAAACAACCGCCTAAGAGCCTCAGATATTAAAAAAATAGCGGATACCGTTATCGCTAGAGAGACCCTGCCAAAATACTCGAAAGTTGTAACTCGACAAGAGATACGAGATAATGACTATAATTTAAACATTCCACGATATGTAGATAGTTCACCTGCCGATGAGAGCTGGGACATTTATGCCACGATGTTCGGTGGCATTCCTCAAAGCGAGATAAAACTACTCGATACATATTGGAAAAGTTTTACCACTTTAAAAAGTGCATTGTTTGATGATATAGAGCGTGAGTATACCAATCTAAAAACGGATGACGTAAAAAAAACCATTACAGAGCATAACGATATAAAAGCATTTATAGGGAACTTTGATGCCTCATTTGGAGATTTTAACGATTTTCTAAAACGAGAGCTTTTAGAACAACTCCAGAGTTTGAAGATACAACAAGAGCAAGCACTCTTGAGTGCTGAGATTTTTAAACGACTCGCACATATTCCACTTATCGATAAGTATGAAGCGTATCAAATACTCGATGATAACTGGATAGCCATAGCAGGGGATTTGGAGATCATCCAAACAGAGGGCTTTGAAGCGACTAGAGTTGTCGATGCCAATATGGTACTCAAAAAGAAAGAGGGAAAAGAGCAAGAGGTGCAAGAGGGTTGGAGAGGTCACATCTTCCCTTTTGAATTGGTACAAGTGACGTATCTAAAAGATGAACTAGAGAGTTTAAGTAAAAAAGAGAACAGACTTGCCGAAATCGCAGCGTTGTATGAGGAGATTCTCGACTCACTTAGCGAAGAGGAAAAAGAAGCCGATACTGTTAAAGAATCAAAAGACGGTTTTGTCAATGCCGAAGTGGCTAAAGAGGCGAAACAGCTACGAGTAGAGATGAAGAAAAAAGCTAAATTCGGCGAAGATAGTTATGAGCATAAAATAATCAAAGTAGATGAACTTATTGCCGAAGAGAAAACACTCAAAAAAGTAGTAAGAGATGAGACGATAGCTCTCCATCACGTGACCAAAAAAACGATAGAAAATCTAAGCGATGCCGAGGTCTATGAACTCCTAGAACTCAAATGGATAAAGCCTCTTGTAGAAGCACTAAACAAACTGCCAAAGGGGATAATAGAGACTCTCACCAACACCATTCAAACATTGGCACAAAAGTATGAAACGACCTTAAAAGATACAGAAGATGAGATACGAAAGACAAGTAAAGAGTTGTCTGTGATGGTCGATGAACTTGATGGTGGTGAGTTTGATATGCAAGGACTCAAAGCATTTCAAGAGCTTTTAGAGGTTAAATAATGAACTCTAAAAGCAAAGTGCCACAAATTCGTTTTAAAGGGTTTAGCGGGGAGTGGGAAGAGAAGAAATTTGGAGAATTAGCTGAAGTAAGAAGGGGTTTAACTTATAAACCAACGGATGTGAATGATAACGGAGTTAAAGTTTTAAGATCTTCTAATATTCTTGATGACACTTTTGTCAATAATAAAGATGATGTTTATGTAAATGAAGAAGCAATTAATATTAAATATATAGCTGAGCATGATATTTTAATTACATCTGCTAATGGTTCCAGTAGATTGGTTGGGAAACATGCAATTATTCAAAATCTACGTACAAAAACTGTTCACGGTGGTTTTATGTTATTGGTTAGTTCAAAAAATCCATTTTTTTTAAATTCCTCAATGAGCTCTTCATGGTACAACAAATTTATAAATAAATATGTGTCAGGTGGTAATGGAGCTATTGGTAATTTAAGTAAAAATGATTTGGAAGAACAATATATTTATGTTCCTGAAACAAACGAACAAACCAAAATCGGCAACTACTTCCAACACTTAGACAAACTCATCGAACAAAAAGAGAAAAAATACCAAAAGTTGCGCCAGTTTAAAAAAGCGATGCTTGATCGGATGTTTCCAAAAAATGGAGTTGCTACCCCTGAAATTCGTTTTAAAGGGTTTAGTGGGGAGTGGGAAGAAAAAGAGTTAGATGAAATAGTAAATAGATATGACAATCTAAGAGTGCCAATCTCGGCAACCAATAGAGTATCGGGAAATACACCTTATTATGGAGCAAATGGAATCCAAGGCTATGTAAAAGGCTATACTCACGATGGTGAATTTATTCTAGTTGCAGAAGATGGAGCGAATGATTTGAAAAATTACCCCGTACAATATGTAAATGGCAAAATTTGGGTAAATAATCATACTCATGTGCTTCAAGCAAAAAAAGATGTTACGGATAATGGTTTTTTAAAATTTGCTATTTCTAAAATCAATATAGAGCCATTTTTAGTTGGTGGTGGTCGTGCTAAATTAAACGCAAACATAATGATGAAAATAAATATTAATGTCCCATCTGAAATAAATGAACAAACCAAAATAGGCAACTATTTTCAACACTTAGATAAACTCATAAACCTCCACCTTCAAGAGATGAAAAAGCTCAAAAACATCAAAAAAGCATCATTAGAAAAGATGTTTGTATAAAGTATGAGGGGTAAAAGATGACATTTACTAATGAACTAGAATTTGAAAAAGCACTTACAAGTGTACTTAGAGATAAAGGTTGGGGAGAGCATGATGTACTCAAAAACCCAACCGAAGAAGATTTGCTTCAAAACTGGGCAGATATACTGTTTCAAAACAACAAGGGTATTGACCGTCTGGGTAATGTAGAATTAACCCCTAGTGAAATGCAACAAATCATCGAACAAATCAACACTCTCAAAACCCCTCTCAAACTCAATGGCTTTATCAATGGTAAAACCGTTTCCATCATCAGAGATAACCCAAATGACACACTTCACTACGGTAAAGAGGTCAGTCTAAAGATATACGACAGACGAGAGATCGCCGCAGGGCAAAGCCGCTATCAGATCGTCCAACAGCCGATATTTAAAACCAAATCAAAAATACTCAATGACCGCCGTGGGGATGTGATGCTTCTAATCAACGGTATGCCACTAATTCACATAGAGCTAAAAAAAAGTGGAGTACCAGTAAGTCAAGCCTACAATCAAATAGAAAAATACTCAAATGGGGGTATGTTTAGCGGGATATTTGCTCTCATTCAGGTGTTTGTCGCGATGGAACCAAGCGAGAGCGTTTACTATGCAAATCCGGGGATGGATGGAAAATTTAACAAAGATTACTATTTTCATTGGGCTGATTTTAACAATGAGCCTATAAATGAGTGGAAACAGATAGCTTCTACCCTTCTGAGTATCCCGATGGCACATCAACTGATAGGATTTTATACCGTAGCGGATGATAGCGATGGAGTGCTCAAAGTGATGCGTAGTTATCAGTACTATGCCGCCAATGCGATAAGCGATAAAGTCTCAAGAACGGATTGGAAAAATAAAAACGCTCTGGGTGGATATATCTGGCATACCACAGGCTCAGGCAAGACGCTGACGAGCTTTAAATCTGCTCAGCTCATAGCCAACTCCAAAGATGCTGATAAAGTGATCTTTTTGATGGATAGGATAGAGTTAGGGACGCAATCACTCCATGAGTATAGAGCGTTTGCCGATGAAAATGAAGATGTGCAAGCAACAGAAAATACAGGCGTGTTGGTCACAAAACTAAAAAGCAATGACCCTGCAAATACACTCATCGTAACATCCATCCAAAAAATGAGCAATATCGATAGCGACGACGAGGGGCTGGGCGCAAAAGATATTGAGCTTATGCGACAAAAAAGGGTTGTATTTATCATCGATGAGGCACATCGTTCTACGTTTGGCGATATGCTTATCACGATAAAAAATACATTTCCAAATGCCATCTTTTTTGGCTTTACTGGAACCCCAATACACGATGAAAACCAAAAGAAAGATAATACCACCGCTACGGTATTTGGTTATGAGTTGCACCGATATAGCATCGCCGATGGGATTAGAGATAGAAATGTGCTAGGGTTTGACCCCTACAAAATCCTCACCTATAAAGATGGAGATTTAAGAAAAGTAGTAGCTTTGAAAGAAGCCAAAGCAAAAAATGAGATAGAAGCCCTCAGCGACCCAAAAAAGAAAGAGATCTTCAATAAATTTATGCGTGATATGAAGATGGCAGGACATAAAGATAATGCAGGTAAGTATATTAAAGGGATAGAAGATTATATCCCTACGGCACAGTATGAAAGAATTGAACATCAAAACAAGGTAGTTGAAGATATAGTAGAAAACTGGATAACGCTCAGTCAAAACTCTAAATTTCATGCTATTTTTGCGACAAGTAGCATACCCGAAGCGATAGAGTATTATCGCCTGTTAAAAGATAAAATCAAAGAGGTAGGGCTTGATTTAAAAATAACGGCTTTATTTGATCCAAATATCGACAATGGTGGGAATGTGGCATTTAAAGAGGATGGTTTGGTTGAAATCATCGAAGATTATAACGGACGGTACGGACAAGAGTTTTCATTGAAGATTTTTTCTAAATTTAAAAAAGATATTGCTTCAAGACTGGCACATAAAAACCCCTATAACGCTCTACAAAAAACACCGGATAAACAAATCGATTTATTGATCGTCGTTGATCAGATGCTAACAGGTTTTGATTCGAAGTGGATAAATACTCTCTACATGGACAAGGTACTAAAGTACGAGAGTATCATACAAGCATTTTCGCGAACCAATAGGCTTTTTGGTGCAGATAAGCCTTTTGGTACTATTCGTTATTATAGAAAACCCCATACCATGGAACAGCATATCAATAAAGCGGTGAAGCTCTATTCGGGTGATAAACCACTCGGGCTTTTTGTGGATAGATTGGAAAATAATCTGAAAAAACTCAATGCTATTTATGATGAGATTATTGAATTATTTGAAAATGCAAATATTTCTAACTTTGAAAAACTCCCCAATGACCTTACGGAACGAGGGGAGTTTGCAAAACTGTTTAAAAAGTTTAATGATACTCTAGAGGCTTCAAAAATTCAGGGTTTTAAATGGGGTAAATATGAACTTAATCTTGATGAAAATACGTATCTTATTTTAGTCCAAAGATACAAAGAACTTTCGAGTGTTGGCGGAGGTGGCGGAGGTAGTACCGAAATACCTTTTGAAATCGAGGGGTATATAACTGAAATAGATACCGACAAGATTGATACCGATTTTATGAACTCAAGGTTTAATAAATATCTTAAAACGATTACGCAAGGCGATGCAAATGAGGTTGAAAAAACACTCAATGAACTGCATAAATCATTTGCCACTCTCAGCCAAGAAGAACAAAAATATGCAAACATCTTTCTGCATGATATTCAAAATGGAGATATTCAAGTAGACGAAAATAAAACTTTTAAAGAGTACATAACCCAGTATCAAGCAAATGCTAAAAATTCTCAAATTACAAAATTAATACAACTATTTGGATTAGACGGCACTAAACTTCAAGAGATGATAAATAGTGCAGTTACAGAAACAAATCTTAATGATTATGGTCGCTTCGATGCTTTAAAAGAGAGTGTTGATAAAGCAAAAGCAAAAGCATATTTTGAAGCACTGGAAGGAACTGCAATACCACCTTTTAAGATCAATGTGAAAGTGCATAATCTGCTAAAAGATTTTATTTTAAATGGCGGGTATGATCTTGGATGAACAGCCGTACTATAAAAATAAAAAGTAAATAGAGCAGCGGTAACCAAGATAGTGATATAGGTCTATTGATTATTTTGTCAATATTTTCTATTCATCTTCTTCGAAGTTTGGTGGCTCTAAAGCTTTGATATGAGAAATAGCACTACCAGCAATACCTTGCAAAGAACCATACATTTCCGTAGTATTTTGCAATACGCCATCTATAGATTTTTGTCTTCGTTTCCAGCTAGCCATAAGTGAGCGCTTCTCTTTTTCCAACTCATCTTGCATCATCATAAAACCGTCAACAATGGATTGCAATTGCATAGCAAATTCATTGCTAGTTAGATAGTTGTATAGCAAACTCATCTTATCACTTTTATTATCCTCTTTTTGGATAGCTTTACTTGTTGTGATGAGCGATTGTCTCAAAAGCGATGCTGAACCTTTGAACTCATCGAGGCTGCATACCCACACGCCATCCACAAACCCCATACGTTCCATACCGATGGGATATGCAGAAGTGACTAGCACACCTATATCGGCACCCGCTTTTAGCATATCTTGTTTAAGTTTCCCTATCCATCCATCACTCCATGCTTTGGTATTTTTGCTCTCATAGCATATCATGCCGCAATTTTGAGCTTCTCTGGTATGCACTACTTGCACGCAGTCGGCTCCAAACGCGCCTTTTTTGATCTCGCCGATGCTATCGAAAGGAAATTGCATTGAGAGCCACTCTTCGATGGCAAGCTCTTGCACCTCTCCTTGGAGCTGCATACTTCCTTGGTCTGCTTTGCGTTTCATCTCTTCAATTAACCGCTTTTGATCTTCTAGCTGTTTGTCTTTTTCTTTGAGCTTTAGCTCATTTGCCTCTTGATATTGTTTGGCTATTTTCTCTTTTTCAATTGAAAGTTCTTTGGTTAAAGTTAGTTGTGCTTCTACAGTAGCACGTGAGACGGCTTCTTCTTTTTCTCGTTTTAGCTTCTCTACCTCTGCTTTGGTATTGTTAAGCTCTTTGACCTGTTCAGATTTGGCTTCCAGCTCTTTGCGCATAGATTCCAATGCCCCGCTTTGCTCTGCTTGAACCTCTGCCTTGATACTCTCAGAGAGTTTTTGTTTTTCTATTCTAACTTGTTCGCTGGTAGCTTTACGGACACTATCTTCGAAGCGTTCTTTTTGTTCTGCTAAGGCTTCCATTTGAGCTTTGAGCGTATCGAGATGGGCTTTATACTCTTTGCGTTTGGCTTCTATCTCTGCTTCTTGCTTTTTCTTTTCAGCCAGCCATTCTTGCTTGTGTTTGGATTCGAGTTGATGATATAAGGCTTCATTGATATCTATTTCGATACCGCAATTCGGGCATTTGATGGTAGTTTTATCGGTCATGATACCTCCTTGAGTTTTTGTATTCCTTGATAAACTTGATTATGACATTGTCTTAATTTTTTACCGCTTCCACAATAACAAGTGGTTTGCCTGAAGCAATGTTTGTATTTCTCTACTTCTTCATTGCCTAAGATGTTTATTAACTCATTATATCCAATATTATCCTCAGCATACAATTCTAAATATCCCAAATTGCCATGTGCATACTCACCCCATGGTGCTTTTCCATATCGTCCATAATATGATTGCCAATACAAATAAGGCTCTAGCATATTCTTGAAAAATTCAATAAATGTGAAACCATTTTTGAAACTATTTTTCTCGCAAGCATACATAGTTAAACAGAACGACTTATCATTAGTATTAATGTGCAAATCAATTTCTTCTTTGGAATATTTTTTTGCCGTGTTAGAGATTTTGGTTGAAACTTCATAGACTTTGGGGATAATTGATTGAGTGTTATTCGCAAGCAGTGAAATTTTTATTTCATAGCTATCTTGTAGTGCAATATTTTGATATGAACGATTAATGAATATTTCGCCTTCGATTAAATTGTTTTGTATATCTATTATTAAATTAGGATAATGTGTGGAAATCCACACATTATCTTCATTACTCACTATAAAGCCCATGGTTTTTGTGGAGCTATTATTGGCTCTACATCTACTGTATCACAAGTTGAATTATCAACTTGTATATCATTAATAGTAGCATGACTTGCATACTTCATAACTGCTTTGATGCCATTTTGCATACCCTGCTTTGAAACATACATCTCACTAGTACCAATTACTTGATGATTTTTGGCTAACAAATTAAAATAATAGCTTCCATCTTTAGCTTGTTTTATTTCAAAATTTGCCAAGTTATCACTATTTTCCATAGCTGACCTAATACCATTTTCAGCCATTTGTTTTGACGAATAATTTTCACTCGTCAATATAGTTTCACTATTTGATGCTTTTAACACCCAGTGATATGGTTGTTTTGCACAACTGTTTTTGGTTACAACAAAATAACCATTTGTTTGTATGTTCATTGTTACTCCTTGGAATTATTCGAACCCATAGAAGACAGAATGTAAAAAAGTAACAGTTTTTAAAATAAATTTTTATATGCAATTAATAGAAAAAATGTTATTATCTTAACACATAGTTCGTCTTACCTCTATGTCAAAAGGGACAAAGGCTACTACCAATAGTTTTTGTCCACAACCTCATTGTCACTGCTTATTAAATCAGCATCAATATAATCTTACAACTTTTTTTCTAAATTGTCAAGCCGCAAGCCTCTTTGAATACATATTAAATCATATATAAATGTAGTACTTCTAAAAATCGTATTAAAAATAGAAATTTTATACACTATTTTATCAAATATTTGTAAAATTTCATAATTTATGTTAAAATACTTCTAATTATCATTTAAAAAAAGGCATATTTATGAACAGTCGAATAAAGAAAATTCTTCTTGAGCTTTATAAGAGTCCAAAAGGCAAAAAAGATTTTACTACTTTATATCAAGTTAGTGACAGAACCATATCTGATGATATGGCGAAATATAATGAGGAGGTCAAAAATGAAGATATTATTTATGATATAAATTTAAAGAAGTATAGATTTAACACTCTATTGCCAAAAAAAATACCGTCTTATACCCTACTTAAATATCTACAAAGCAACATCAATGATACGATACTAAATGACGACTACAATGATATTGTTGAATCCATCAATACTGATGATGTTGTAGTTATAGACACAGATAGGCTTTCTCCATTACTCCAAAATATAATCAGGGTACAAGTATCGTTTGTTATCAATGCTATTTTAGAAATAGAATACTTTGGATTAAAGCAAAAACTTGAGACGAAATGGATTCGCCCACGTACACTCATTAACACTGGAGTATCGTATTATCTAAATGCCATATATGATGAACAAAATTCGAGTAATCAAGGAGAAGAAAGGTCATTTTCTTTGAAAGGTATTCAATCCATGAAGATATTCGAGATAGAAGATAAAGAGATTCTACACCTAGACGGAGAAGGAAATGCTTGGGGACTTTTTAATAAAAACAAATATATTACAATAAAACTTGTGAATGAGGCTGCATTTTTTTTCAAAAGAGAAAAAATAGCCAACAAAAAACCGTTTGAATTTATCTCTGAAGAACCAGATGGATCTGTGCTAATAAATATGTATTACAATGATGAGCAAGAAATAGTTCAAATCATGCAAAGGTGGATGCCCTATATAACTATATTAAAAGAATCTGATTTGTCAGAAAGAATATACAGCATAATACGAAATAACTTCGTTAGTTTGACAATTAACAAAGAAATAGGGCGATAAAACTTTATATATTCTTCCTGTGAGCCAAAACCATACTCGGGGGCATCATACCCTCTAATACTTTTAATGTTGTAGGAGCATTTTTTACTAATGCTTTGCACTCTTCTTCTTTAAAATTTAGCTCGATGTAAGCAGCAACTTCATTTTTTATTTTATCGCCAAAAGCTGCTTTATTTTTTAGGGACATAATTTTAAAATCAGAAATCGTATCTATGATATATTGCATATAATTTGGTTGGTTGTTAAAATTACTGTCGGCAGCAATAGAGTTGAAAATATAGTAAAGGAACAAAAATGGTCTCGCTTTTTTAGAGTCATCAAGTTTTAAAAGCCATAATAGCTTTGACGGCTTAGAGTATTCACCAATGTCAATTTTTTTAATAATTTCATCTATCAATGCTTGAATCAATTTTTCACTAATTTGCTCTTGAGTTAAAATCATATTTAAGTCATTAAGTAGATTGATATTTTGCTCCTCAAGTTTAGGTATATTTGCTAAGGTTGCTGGCTCTTGGGCAAGGAATAAATAGTTTGGATTTGCATCGAAAATATCTATATATTTTTGAATTAAAGTAACATTTGGAGCAATTTTAAGTGATTCATACCTAGCCAAGGCAGAAGGGGAGATACCTAATTTTTCCGCAAAGGTTTTTTGTGAAATGTCAAGTCTGATTCGAAATTCTTTAAAAAACATAATATTGTCCTTTTGATAATAATAATAATTCTAACACAAAATTTAAAAAAATAACATTAAGTAAAAAAAATTAACAAAAAAATTAATTTATTAATAAAAAGTTAAGCTAACATACAATACAATTAATTTACATATAATACAATTTAAGATGGTGCATGTTAATGAAGACAAAACAACTAATTATTAAATTGCTATCAAGCAAAGTTAAAAGTTCTAATGAAATTTTTGAAAATGAAAATATATTTACAATTATTTTGGAGTTTAGCAGAGATGCAGCAAAAGAACTCTTTGCAAGACAACATCATAGAAGATTTCTTATCAGCAGAGTTGATGATGTCGCTTATATAGTTGATCAAAATATGCAAAAAAATAAAGTAAAAATGCATCAAAAAATAAGTAAAAAATACAAAAAAAAAGATGTGGAAAGCACGATAGCATGGCTTATAGATAGGTGGATCAATACATTTGTAAATCTAACAACGAATCCCAATTATCGAGATTATTTTGATTTCACAAATATAGTTGATTATGACGATAATTTGATATTTGCTGACGAAGACAATGATGATCATTTTGTAGAAGATATCGAAAAGTTTAGCAAAGACGAGATCAAAAAAGCATTAAAAGTTGTCTGGCAGGACGCTCTTTTTGACAGCGATTTTGACGCTCAAGACTTTAGCGAATTATGCGAAAAATATAATTTTTCAACATTTGATATTCTATCGTATCATCTTGAAGAAAAAATAAAAATAAAAATTGAAACAAACGAAAATCAACATCAACAAATGATGTTTGATTTTGGTGAAAAGGAGTAAAATGAGTGAAATTATAGAAAAAATAGCAAAAGATTTGTCTCAAAAAAAAGCAAAAATTAAGGAGCTAAAGAGACTTGAAGTAATGCTATCAGACGAGCTACTTGAAGAAGACCAAGTGGCTATTTTGCAGCAAGAAATTGAAAAACTGATAGCGGAAATAAACAAATTTGCATCAAAAAAATCTCTAAAAAAAGATAAAAAAACTGAAGATTTTTTTGCGAGCTTGGATATTAAGTATGACGAAATTGAATCTCATAAATTAGAATTTTTGATGGACGATTTTATTATAAAAAATGAAATTACAATGCTCGTAGCACGCCCTGCTACTGGGAAGAGTTTGATTGCAGTTTCGACTTGCAACATGCTTATGCTTGAACAAAAAGTGAAGCAAGTATATTATTTAGATAACGATAATTCGAGAGTAACTCTAAGGTCGAGAAATGTGCATGGGTTCCAATTAGTTTTTGGAGATAAATTTAGATATTTTGCAAATCTTGAAGATGGTGATTTTATTAGAATAGTAGATACGTTAAAGAAAGTTGATTTGACAGACACCATTGTTGTTTTTGATTCGATTACAAATTTTATCGTTGGCGACAGGAATAATCATGCAGATGTTGCAAAGATGTTAAAAGATATAAAAAATCTAAGAAACAATAATGCAACAGTGCTTTTTTTGCATCATCAAAGTAAGTTAAATAAAGATTTTAACTCGGATTTTGCGGGAAGCAGCGCATTTTTGGAAGATATAAGCTGTGCTTTTAAGTTGATGAGAAATGACGATAAAAATGCTTTGGTTTTAAATGTTATAAAAGATCGAAATCATATATTAAATGATGTGGCTTTTGTATACAATAGTGGCAACACACTAACAAAACTGGATTTGCAGTTTGCTTGTGAGACAAATGAAGATATAGAGATGAGAGATGTTATTTCTAATTTCATCACTTCGTGCAAGCAGAATAGACCAACGTACACCGAAATTATGAAATTTATGGTTGAAAATGGCTACGTAAATAAAGATAAAGTAAATCGAATTATTCAAATGTATAAGAATAAGTCTTGGATTGCAAAAAAGCAAAAGTCGATGAACAATAGAGATGTTTTTGAGTTAATAGATAGTCCAGATAAGTCAGATAAGTAAGACAAATACAAAAAGGAGTAAAAATGTCAAAAAATATAGTAGAAAAAAGATATTATAGAGTACAGGAGGCTGCCACATACCTCGGAGTGTGTAAAGGTACAATTTGGAATTGGGCAAAAGAAGGTCGATTCACAATACAACAACTTGGACCCAAGGTTTCAGCGATTGACAAGATAGAGCTTGATGCTCTGCCCAAAAAAAAGTTAAAAGAGTGATTTGATTGTTGCAATAATTTTGGTGCGAAAAAATCAAGTGGTACATAGAATGGTTCATCAGATTTTTTACAATTATTTTAAAGCCTATTTACTGGGCTTTAAAGCATATTTTACGAGTCTCTTTATCGCACCACCAACTACTTTTATAAAATCTCAAAAAATAATCAAAACACCAATGAAATAAATACAAATAGCTTTTTAAATTATCAACACATTTTATTTCACAACACACACAATATG